>FZPS01000069.1_pt270 | contig 258877 bp, 245 predicted proteins | sample 1817821 | NCBI WGS metagenome assembly FZPS01 (sample SAMEA104158645, study PRJEB21678) | metagenome | place: Germany | collected 2015-04-21
TTCCTGAGGGGCGCCTCTTTGCTCTTGATAACCAAACTCTGATTCAGATCGGCATTCAGCTGCTCAATGGGATTATTCTTGCTATTGCATTGAGTATAATTCTATATAAGCCGGTAAAGGAGTATTTGCGCAAACGGAGCGATACAATTAAAAGCAGGTTTGACGAAGCCGAAACTGCCACGGCCAGGGCGAATGAGCTGATTGCCGAATACGAGGGCAGATTGGCAGAAATAGATCGGGAGCGGGCAAAAATCCTGGAAGCGGCCCGCCTTGAGGCCTATGAAGAGAGTAAACGAATCGTGGCCGAGGTCAGGCAGGAAGCCAGTGAGATCAAAAGGCGTTCTTTGGAGAGTGTTGCCGAGGACAAAAAACGCCTTAAGGAAGAGGCCCGGCTGTATATTATTGAAGTCGCCTCCGAGATGGCCAAACGATACTTGGCAGAAGCTATTGATGCAGAAGCGCAGGAGCGGATTTTTGAGGAAACCATAGCACAGCTGGAGGAAGCGCAATGGCGAAATTGATGGATCGTACTGCGGAAGCCCTACTGGAAATATCTGAAGTCAATGGTACTTGGGATTCTGATCTTAAACAGGCGATCAGAATCAGAGATGCCCTTGATCGCCCTGATGTGCAGGGGTTTCTTAAAGATGCGCGCGTTCCGGCGTTGGCTAAGCATAAGTTCATCAATCAGGTTTTCGCCGAACAGCTTCCCTGGTATTGGAAGAGTTTTTTGTACCAGATGATCCGTGACAATCTGGCCTCTGAGATTGTTCCGGTCGTGACCGAGTATATCGGGCGGCTTAACCAGCGTTTGGGCCGGATCGAGGCGCGGGTTGTTTCAGCCATACCGCTTACAATTCGGCAAACTGACAGAATCCGAAATGTGTTGGAAAAAAAGACTAATCTTCAAGTGGAGATCTATTCTCTAGTTGATCCTGATGTGATCGGCGGCTTTTATGTATTGATTGGCGGCAATGTTTTTGACGGCACGGTAAGGACCGAACTTGAGCGGATCAAAGAAAGCCTGAAGAGAGGAATCACAAATGATCACAAGGCCTGATGAAATAAGCAAGGTACTTAAAGAGCTGATCGAATCTTATACGACCGAACTGGAGTTTTCCGAAGCCGGCACAGTGATCCAGGTTGGCGATGGCATTGCCCGGGTCCAGGGATTGTACAGCGCCATGAGCGGAGAACTTATGAAGTTTGCCAATGGTGTCTATGGTGTGGTGCTCAATCTTGACGAAGATTCCATCGGCGCCGTGATCATGGGCTCCGATGCCGGGATTAAAGAGGGTGACCCCGTTAGGCTGACAGGAAGAATGGCTGAAGTACCGGTTGGCGACGGTATGCTCGGGCGTGTAGTCAACCCTTTGGGCGTTCCAATAGATGATAAAGGCCCGATTGCACCGGATGGTTACCGGATGATCGAAAATGTGGCGCCCAGCGTGATCATACGCCAGGAGGTAAACCGGCCGCTGCAGACCGGGATCAAGGCAATTGATGCTTTGGTGCCCATCGGCAAAGGCCAGCGGGAATTGATCATTGGCGATCGGCAGACCGGCAAGACCGCGATTGCCATTGACACAATCATTAATCAGAAAGAAAAGGATGTCTATTGTGTTTATGTGGCCATTGGTCAGAAGGCATCAACGGTTGCCCGGATCATCAAAGTATTGAACGAAACCGGAGCAATGGATTACACCACGGTAGTTGTCTCCACAGCCAGCGATTCGGCGCCGCTGCAGTACTTAGCACCCTATGCCGGCTGTGCCATTGCGGAAGAGTGGATGTACCGGGGCAAGGATGTCCTGATCGTCTATGACGATCTCTCCAAGCACGCCGTGGCGTACCGGGCTATTAGTCTGCTTTTGCGCCGCCCACCGGGGAGGGAGGCCTATCCCGGCGACGTCTTTTACCTTCACTCCAGGTTGTTGGAGCGGGCAGCGTGTTTGAGCAAAGAGCACGGTGGAGGCACACTGACAGCTCTGCCGATTGTGGAGACACAGGAAGGTGATATCTCGGCTTATATTCCCACGAATGTGATTTCCATTACCGACGGCCAGATTTACCTGGAAGCGGATCTTTTCAATCATGGTTTCCGCCCGGCGATCAATCCCGGCTTTTCCGTTTCCCGGGTGGGTGGCTCTGCCCAGATTCCGGCAATGAAGATGCTGGCAGGGTCATTAAGGATAGAGTTTGCCCAGTACCGGGAACTTGCCGTGTTTTCCCAGTTCGGCTCCGATCTGAGCCAGGACACTCTGGACCGCCTCAACCATGGGGAACGGATCATGGAAGTCTTAAAACAGCCGCAGTACCGGCCGATGCCGGTCGAGGATCAGGTTTTGATCGTGTATGCCCTGAACAAAGGGCATTTGAGGAATATTGAAGTTGGGCGGGTAGCAAAGTTTCAGAAGGATTTCATCAAGTATGTGGATGTCCACGCGCCTTGGATTAAAGATGAAATCAAGGACACGGGCAAGCTCTCTGAGCAGTTGATGCAGACCATTGATGAAGTGATAGCCGAGGTCAAGGCCGAATATAATTATGGCTAGGGAGGGCTCCAATGGCTTCGATGAAGGAAATCAAACATAGAATTGTCAATGTCAGCTCGACGGAAAACATTATCCGGGCCATGGATTTGATTGCCTCAACCAAGCTGAACCGGATCAGGGCGCGCCTGGAAGGAGTACGCCCCATTTACCATGAGTTAAGGCGGATCACAACCGAGATTGGCAGCAAAGAAGAGGCAAAAAGCAGTGTGTTTTATGCCGGGCGGGATGTAGGCAGCTCGCTGTATATTGTCATTACGGCAGATCAAGGTTTTTCCGGCGGTTACAACGCCAATATCGCCCATAAGGCTTTAGCGCACATGCGGAGTAAGAATGAAAAAATCCTGATCGTTGGGGCCAAAGGGTACGAATACTTCACCCGGCAGCGTAAGAATATTATCCGCAGAATCTTTGATTTGCCCGATGCCCAGGTGTACTACGGCACCGAAAGCATTGCCCGCTGGGTTCTGGATTTGTACTTGTCAGAAGAGGTGGACGAAGTATATGCCGCTTATACTCTGTTTGACAATGTCCTCCGCTATGAACCCTGTGTCGAAAAGCTGCTTCCCGCTCCGTTAAACCCGGGAGCAGCAAAGAGCGGTGATGGCAGGAAATATGAGCCGGGGCTTGATGCGTTTATTGAACACCTGGTCTTTTTATATATGCACATGGCTTTGTTCAGAGCCTTTACTGAAGCCCACACCAGTGAGCAGGCGGCGCGGATGGTGAGTATGGATGCGGCTGCCAAGAATGCGGAGGAAATGATCGAGAAACTGACGCATATGTATAACCGCAAAAGACAGGCTGCGATTACTCAGGAACTAAGTGAGATTATCGGCGGCACCAATATTATAAACAAAGGTGAACCAGATGACAGTTAGGAATACAGGTAAGATTACCCAAATCATCGGTTCGGTGATTGATGTCCGTTTTGAGGCGTCTTTGCCGGATTTGTACAATGCGATCGATGTTCCCTTGGGTGAGGAGAAGATCGTGCTTGAAGTGGTGCAGCACCTCGGCGGCAACACCGTACGCTGTATTGCGATGCACCCCACCGACGGCTTGCGGCGGGGCATGGAAGCTGTCGATACCGGTGCCCCCATTACCGTACCGGTAGGCGAGGAAATCCTGGGAAGGATGGTCAACGTTCTGGGGCTGCCCATCGACAACAAGCCTGAAGTCAAGGCCAAGGAGTACTGGCCTATTCACCGCACACCGCCTCCTCTTGCAGATCAGATTGCCCAGCCGAAGATCCTGGAAACAGGGATTAAGGCTGTAGATTTGCTGTGCCCGTTCGCCAAGGGCGGCAAGATTGGCTTGTTTGGCGGGGCCGGAGTAGGCAAGACTGTTTTAATCATGGAATTGATCAACAGCATTGCCAAAGAGCACGGCGGTTATTCCGTATTTGTTGGAGTGGGCGAACGCACCCGGGAGGGGAACGACCTTTATTACGACATGCTCAATTCCGGGGTGATCAACAACACCGCCCTGATTTTCGGTCAGATGAACGAGCCTCCGGGAGTGAGGATGCGGGTTGGCTTGACAGGATTAACCATGGCGGAGTATTTCCGTGATATCAAGCATCAGGATGTCCTGCTCTTTATTGACAATATTTTCCGCTTTGTCCAGGCAGGTTCTGAAGTGTCGGCATTGCTTGGGCGCACACCCAGTGCTGTTGGGTACCAGCCAACTTTAGCCACTGAGCTTGGAGAGCTGCAGGAGCGGATTACTTCCACCAAGTCGGGGTCGATCACGTCTGTCCAGGCAATATATGTCCCGGCTGATGATTTTACCGACCCTTCGACAGCGACAACCTTTGCCCATCTGGATGCGGTAACGGTTCTATCCCGATCCATTGTCGAGCTGGGAATTTATCCAGCTGTCGATCCGTTGGAGTCTTCATCGCGGATTCTGGAAGCGAGTATTGTGGGGGCGGAGCATTACCGTGTTTCCCAGGCCGTCCGCAGTATCCTCCAGCGCTACAAGGAGCTTCAGGACATTGTCGCCATATTAGGTATTGACGAGCTTTCCGACGATGACAAGCTGATTGTCAACCGGGCCAGAAAGATCCAGCGGTTTTTGTCCCAGCCCTTCTATGTAGCTGAGAAATATACTGGGATTCCAGGGCGCTATGTACCGCTTGAGGAGACGGTCCGAGGTTTTCGGGAAATCATCGAGGGAGTTCATGATCAGATACCGGAAGGCTATTTCCTCAATGTGGGGATCATCGATGAAGTAGTGGAAAAATACAGGAGTGTACAAGGTGGTGGCGATGGCTAAACAGCTGACGAACCCGGCGCAGGGGCAGAAAATTGATTTGGTCATAACCACACCTCGCGGAATCAAGTTCGAGGAAAAGGCGGATATGGTAATCATGCGCTGTATCGACGGTGATTTGGGGGTGCTTCCCGGTCACGTCCCGGTATCGGCTGTACTGGGTGACGGCATTTTCCGGATTATCAATGACGGTATGGAGAAGAAACTGGCTGTCTTTGGGGGAATAGCGGAAATTGGCGATGACAGGGTCAATGTGTTCAGCACGATCGCCCAGAGGCCGGAAGAGATCGATCGGGAACGGGCTGAAGCCGATCGCCGCCTGGCGGAAGCAACGATCCAGGAAGAGTCTGAAGCTCAACAGATACGCAAGCTTCAGGTCCTGCTGCGCCATGCTTTGATTCGTATTGAGGTCAGTTCCCACCTGGAAGAGGCTGAGTATGTGAAGCTTGACAGTGAGGAAAAACAGGAAGGCGAAGACAAGAGCGATCAGGAAGGCAAGGAAGGATAGGCATGTCCTTTAGTCAGCCACCGCAGGCGGTACTGCGGTGGCTGTTATTGTTTACACATATTGGGTGACTCTCCGCTTGACCCTGCCGATCTGTGTATTGTCCGTTGTTCGGTCTCTCAGCGCGTCAACAGGATGGACATCCACTTCCGAACGGTAGTCTTTCCGGAATTTGCGCTGATGTTCGGCAATGACGGCATGGCTTGGGACCATATCCACATCGTGGTTGATTGTGTCCTGGTACCAGAAAAAGCCGTGGTTGTCCGGAAGATCATAGATCGGTTTGACATATTCATAGTCTGCTGTCAGATCTGTCTGCCGGTACATCACATCCCGAACATAGCCGCGGGTGTCATGGAAATGGAGCAGTTTGGGGAACGGGCCCGGCACAACTGTGCTCCAATGTTTGTTTTCATACTGCTGCAAAAGATCGGCCGCCCGGTGCAGGTGAGCGATTTCTTGGGACAAGTGTGATTCCCAAATCATTTTTACATAGGGATCGACTTCGTCCTGATAGAAGGAGTAGTACAGATAGCACTCCATGTATTGATGCAGCAGCAGGTTCTCCAACCAGGTGCAGTTGGGATCCAGAAGAGATCCGTACTGGCTGACATGCTGTTCCTCAATCATGGCAATCTCTTGATAGAGTTGCCGGCCGAGATCATTGTAGTATGTGGCGCCGATGTTCATGTAGAAGTTCATGGTTTGCTGTTCCGCACTGGTGATAATCAGCGTATTCAATTTGGTTTGAACATCAGCGGACTTGAAGCAGACCGGGAACCGAACCGCATCGTTTGGGTGGCGGTGCTCAGCTATCGTGGGCCTTCCCGGAGTGATCTCAACGTAATTCTGCACCAGGTTGTGGGCAGGGATGTTTTTGTCAAAATTGAGCAGGTTGGCATAGCGGTAGAGATGATCGAAATCCTCCAGCAAAGCGAAGTCCAGGGTTTGCTTCACATAAGGATCCGGTTCATTCTGGGCCAGCCAGGCGGTGAGATCCACTGCCAGGTGTTCATAGCCGATGGTTGTTTCCAGCGGAGTCTCATCAATGGGGGACAGCCAGTTGATCCGTTTTTGCTGCTGCTGTTCCGAGCGGCGCAGGAAAGCCAAATCCCGCCGCAGCTCGTTGTTGGTGCAGTTGCGGTGGAATTGATGTAAAAACAAGGTGGATTCGACTTCAATACCGTTCATGAGAATGACCCGGGTTTTGGTGTAGGGGTCGACGGTTTGTTTGGAATAGGGCTTGGGGTAAAGCTCTTCCCAATCCATAATTGCGTCACCTAACAGCATTGGCTGTTGGTCGAACGGGTTAAACATGGGCAACATCCTTTCCGTGAATTTGTTTGGTTGCTGTAAACGAGCTATTTGTTACGTTCTGACTGTGGGGCGGAGCATATCAAGGAGGCCCAACACAATATGGGCAAGGCCGAATCCCAGGACTCCGGCGGCAAACTCTCCAGGCAGCATCAAGTACCCAATTGCTGTGACAACCACACCCAAGATGGTCACAATCCAGCTGGTTGTATTGCCGTTCACACTTACCACCTCCATTAGTTAATGTTCCTAATTGTGAAGATTTCATACAGGTAAAATTGGAATAGACTCGCACTCTATTTTAGCCTCCATGGAGGAGTATTTGTTTTATCGACAAATACAATCAAGGAGAGACAGTGAGTATACTGGAAACATCAACAGCAAAGGAGAGGTGCAAAGTGATTGTAGCTCAAGATGGAAGCGGTGACTTCAAAACCATCCAGGAAGCCATTAATCAGGTGCCGGAGGACAATCAGGTAAGAACAGTGATTGACGTAAAAGCAGGAGAGTATTACGAAAAACTGCATATTGACAAAAAAATGGTTACTTTGAAAGGCGAACCTGGGAAGACAACAATTACCTATGATGACTGTGCTGTGAAAAGATGGCCTAACGGTGAGAAATACGGCACATTTCACTCCTACAGTGTCTTGATTACAGGCGATGATTTCACAGCCGAAGGTATTACCTTTGAGAATTCTGCTGGCCCAGGAGCAGTAGCCGGTCAAGCCTTGGCCGCATATATTGATGCGGATCGGGTGATCTTCCGCAACTGCCGGTTTCTCGGCCACCAGGACACAATCTTCACCGCACCGCTGCCGCCTAAGCCGGGCTCAGGGGATCGCTTCAACAGCCCCCGGGATGATTATGAACGGCGGATGGGCCGGCATTATTTCGAAAACTGCTTCATTGCCGGCGATGTCGATTTCATTTTTGGCTCCGCTACAGCCGTTTTTTACAACTGTGAGATTTTTTCCCACGATCGCCATGGCGGCTATGTTACTGCTGCTTCAACCCCTGAAGGTGAAAAATACGGTTATGTGTTCATTGACTGCAGGCTGACAGGAGATGCACCTGCCGATTCAGTGTATCTGGGAAGGCCATGGCGGGAATTCGCCAAGACTGTGTTTATCAATACTTACATGGGTGAGCATATCAGGGCAGAGGGGTGGCACAACTGGGGCAGTGAAGCGAAGGAGAAGACTACGTTCTATGCTGAATACAACAGCTCTGGGCCAGGAGCAAAAATCGATCAGCGGGTCAAATGGGCAAAGGTGCTCACGAGCCAGGAAGCGGAGGAATACACTGTCGAAAACGTGCTTCGGGGCAAGGACGGCTGGAACCCGCTGGCTGTAAAGTAAGGATCAAATTCGGTAAGGAATGGATCTGGCTTTGTAAAATGTTAATCAAGCTGCGCTATGCCAATGTTCTTTGAAAATGTCACCTTGTTGTTTTTTCCATTTGTGGGGCAGAGCCCCGCAAATGGTTCTTGTGAGAACGAGCCATATAGGGTACGGTTTGACCCCCCAATTATGGCATGGGTGGAGCATACGAGATTGAAGAACGGTGCGCTTGGTGAGATTAATTTGGAGATCCAAGTTTCGCCGGATCATCAGCGGGGGATCGCCTTGATTGCACAAAATGAGATCGATCTGCTTGTGACCGGCGTCAACGTTGGTGCCAAGGCCTATAACAAAGGGATCGATCTCAAGTTGGTGAATACGAATGTTTGGGGCATCGATTATTTACTGGCAGACTTTCCCGCAGAGTGCTGGAGTGACCTCGAGGGTAAGACTTTGAGTGTTCCTCTCTTGGGAGGCCGCGAAGACCGACGCTTTCCATGCAATCGCAGTGCCAACAGGAGATAGAATTCTTCATCGGCAAGACTCTGTTTATCTAAAAGCCGTAACCAGCGCCGCCGAAATTCTGGCGGTGTTGGTTTATTGGCATGTTTTGGCTCGAGAATACCCTTTCTTTCGAGTATGGTGTACTGGGAGTAGGCGCAGCCTCAAAGATGAAGAGATTTGGCCAAATTGGAGGACATACTGCAATTTGTGTTTAAATAGAATCATATATCTGTTGATGAGTGTTTTAGATTGCAGGTAGGCTAGGTTTTAGGAGGAGTCTGTTATGGCCAACCGCACGCAGTGGGAATACAAGACTTTTCAGTTTGAGACCAAGGGTTTTGCCGGGGGATTGCTGGAAATTGATACGTTTACGGACACACTGAATGAGGCCGGCCGGGATGGTTGGGAAGTGGTCAGCTGTTTTGTCACCAACCAAGGCTATGGAGCCAGCCGCTTGGTCATCGTTGTTTTGAAGAGACCGCGTTAGGAAAATGAGGATTGCCGATAAAGAGAAAAGGGTCCCCTGGCACCTGCATTTGACTGCTGCAGAAACCAGGGGAAGGCTGCCGGCAGGGGCAGTGATTGCCCTGGCCCTTTCAGGCATCGTCCTGATTTTGGTGGACCGCTATGATCTTCTATCCAGATCGGCGTCGGGGCAGTGATCCAGGCAGAACACTTTCAGCAGGAAGACAATTATGTCTGTCTGCTCCGCAATTATTTTGGCTGTCGGTTTGCCATGCCCGTGCCCCGCTTTTGATTCCAGTCTCAGCAAAATAGGGGCATCGCCGGTTTGGGCATGCTGCAGGGCAGCAGTAAGCTTGTAGGCGTGTGCCGGTACAACCCGGTCATCGCTCTCTGCGGTGATGATCAGGGTTGCGGGGTACTCAGCCGGTTTTGCGTTATGAACCGGGGAATACTTGTACAGCCAGTGGAAATCCTCAGGACTTTCATCGGCATTGCCGTATTCCGGAATCCAATAGCGCCCTACGGTCCATTTGTGATAACGGAGCATATCGGTGACGGGGACTGCACTGATTACCGCCCCATATAGATCCGGGCGCTGGATCATGCAGGCTGAGACCAAGAGCCCGCCGTTACTGCCGCCATAGATGGCCAAACTCTGAGTAGAGGTGTATTTTTGCTCAATCAACCATTCCGCAGCGGCGATGAAATCATCGAACACATTTTGCTTGTTGGCAAGCATGCCGGCCTGGTGCCATTCTTCGCCGTATTCGCTGCCGCCGCGGATGTTGGCCACGGCAAACACCCCTCCCAGTTCCATCCATAGAATCCGGAAAGGCGAGAATGAAGGCGTAACACTGATGTTGAACCCTCCGTAGCCATACAGCAAAGTTGGGTTGGTCCCATCCAGGGCCAGCCCTTTTTTATGCATGATGAACAGCGGTACCTGCGTGCCGTCCTTGGAGCGGTAAAACACTTGCTTGACGATGAAACGATCCGGATCGAAACGCCGGGTAGATTCACCGAACGGGGTCAGCTCTTCCTTAGTGAAATCATAATGGAAGGGCTGGCTTGGATAGGTATAGGATGTAAACAGGAAGAAAAACTCTTGGTGGCTCGCCTTGCCTGAGATGCTGGAAACGGATCCCAACCCGGGCAGGGCGATTTCTTTGACATATTCTCCTAACTGGGTGTAAAGTACGAGCTTAGAGCAAGCATGCTCCATCAGCGAAACAACGAAACGGCCTCCTGTCAGGCAGGCATCTTCGATTACACCGGATTGCTCCGGGATCAGTTCTTGCCAGTGTGCGTGCCCAGGCTGGTTTAGGGCTATGGCAACAATCCGCCTGCGGGGAGCGGCAAAGTCGGTGAGGAAGTAAAATGTGGAGTCATCGCTGCCCAAAAAGCTGTACATGGCCTCGCCTACATCGAACAGACGGATGAAACCGCCTTGGCTGTCGAGTTCCCGATAGTAAATCCCGCTGCGGGAATCTGTGCCGCGGTAGACGGCTAGGACAAGATAACGTTGGTCTTCTGTTACCAGAGCGGTAAACCCCAGTTCTTTGTCTTCAGGCTGTTCATAAATGAGTTTATCTTCTGCCTGGTCAGTTCTGAGCTGGTGCCAGTAGATCCGGCAGTAGTTGTTTTCGTCTTCCGGAGGGACAGTGCCCGGTTCAGGAAAGCGGCTGTAGAAAAACCCACGGTTTTCCACCCAGGCAATACTGGTAAACCGGCACCATTTGATTATTTCCGGCAGATCCTGGTTGGCATTGACATCACGAATGCGAACCACCTGGCGATCGCTTCCGCTTTCGGATACAGTATAAGCAAGCAAAGAACCGTCTTCACTGGGAACAAAGCGTTCCAAAGCCACTGTCCCGTCGGTGCTCCAGGTGTTCGGGTCCAGCACGGTGACGGGCTTACCGCCGAGTCCCTGCTGGCGGTAAAGTACAGGCTGGTTCTGCAAACCGTCATTTTTGCGGAAATAGTACCATTGGCCGGCCTTCACCGGCAGATTAAACCGGGGGTAGTTCCACAATTGGGCAAGGCGGCCTTGGATGTTTTCTGTTACCTTTTCCGGCACCGTACTGAGAAACGCCCGGGTCAGGGCGTTTTGCTGTTCCGCCCACTGCAGCACTTCAGGATCCTGATACTGTTCCAACCAGCGGTAAGGATCATGAACGTTGACTCCATGGTAATCCTCTACAACTTGTTCACGTCGGGTGTTCATCATGCAATGCCTCCAGTCTTGGGTTTTTATCCACATGATTCAGGGTTTGAACTGGAAATTCCTGCTGCCCTCCGAAACCAGCGGGGGAATATGGCAGCGGGACAGCAAGCCGCAGCGCATGGCTTGAACGGCTGCATAAAGGCTCAAAGCCAAAAAGGGAAATGGACACAAAAAGGAAAAGAGCTTATACATGGCTCAAGTATTGGTTTAGGGGGAGTGGTGAAGCCGTATGCTGACTGGGATTATCAAGGCCTGGTTAACCCGGAGCTTCAGGCCTTTTCTGTTTGAAAGAAAACAGACAAACACTCTTGATTATGCCGATTTAGACGGACTTGGCTTATATGTCCACATCCCGTTTTGCCGTTCACTTTGCAGTTTTTGCCCATATTGCAAAGTGCGCTATGAAAAGGGTCTTGCAGAGATGTATGTGCAGGCTTTGCATCAAGAGATCGCCCTTGTGGGAGAAGGTTTACCTGCGAAAAAGACTGTCACCAGCCTCTATTTTGGCGGTGGGACCCCGGCTCTTTTGGTGGATGATCTCAAAGGCATCATTGATCAGCTGCAGGAGTATTTCATCATCAGCGAAGGAATTGGGATTGAGCTTCACCCTGAAGATATCACTGTTGATACTCTGCAAAAGCTGCGAACGGCCGGGATAACCATGATAAGCATTGGCGTACAGTCATTTGACCAGAGCAGTTTGGCAAATTTAGGTCGGAAGGGGAGCAAAGAGGAACTAGCTGCCAAAGTTGAACTGGCCAGTCAGGCAGGTTTCACTGTTATTGATGTGGATCTGATCTTTGCCATCCCGGGGCAGACTGCGGAAATACTGATTTCCGATGTGGATATTGCTTTTGCCCATGGCGCCACCCAGGTTTCCACTTATCCTTTCATTGATTTCACCTTTGCCGACAACCGCTGCAAACCTCTGCCGGAATCGGAGAAGAAGGCTATGCTGAAGGCTTTGGTGGATCACTGCAGGGGCATTGGGAAACAGCGGACTTCGGTGTGGACTTTTGCCAATCCCGGGACCGGCAGGTATTCTTCTGTTACCAGGGAGAGCTTCCTTGGGTTTGGTGTATCGGCCACCACTTTACTGTGGGAACAGTTCAAGATCAATACCTTTTCTGTTGAAGCCTATCTAAAGCGGATTGACTCTGGAGAGCTGCCAACTGCCCTCATCCTTGATTTTACGAAGCGTCAGCGTGGGGCGTATTACCTGTTTTGGAGCGCATATCTTATGGAGCTTGATCCTGTACGCTTTGAAAAGACGGTTGGCGTTCCACTTATGCAGATGTTTGGCCTGGAGTTATGGCTTTTGGAGAAGCTTGGCCTGCTTTTCCAAAAAGCAGGGCGGTATTTCCTAACCGACAGGGCAGCGTATTATTACCACTATCTTGAGCAGGCGTACACCACTGCTTATATTGACAAAATGTGGCGGATTCTGGGAAAAGAAGCCTTCCCAAAGGAGATTCGGTTATGATCTAAAGCCGGGCTCCACATAACTGCATACCTGAAATCTCCACAAGATCTCAGCATATCTAGGTGCAATTCCGCGGATAATTTTAGTTTTTTTTGAGCTTACGGTGGTATTTTGGATGGCAGAGAATGAAGCTCATAACTTTATGGAGAGTGGAGGATGCACACTGTGAAAAGGGGATTTCAGGTAATAATTTCAGTTTTAACAGTTCTAATGCTGACTGTAATTGTTGAAGCCGGCGATGATCAGCCATTAGTCAACCTTTTACTGTTTGAAACGGACATTCGTGAAGCTTTAAGTGAAATAACCATGCAGACCGGGGTCAATATCATAGCCGATTCCACCGTGAGCGGGCCGATAACTGCCGACTTGCAGGATGTGCCGTTGGAAAAGGCTTTGCGAATGATACTGATCGGGGGCGGGTATACCTTCCGGAAAATCGATGACTTCTATTTAGTAGGTCTGCCGGATCCGAGAAGCACAACTTTTGGTGAACTGGTAGTCAGTGAAGTTGTCTATCTAACTCACGTAAATGCCAGCAAAGTGATTGACGCTTTGCCCTCATTTTTATCAGCATATGTAAAAGGCCAGCACGATGGCAAACTTTTGACGATCACTGCCCCTGAGCCGGAGATGGGCCGGATTTTGGATTTGATTGTCCAGATTGATCAGCCGGAAAAGCAGGTTGAAGTGCAGGTTATAGTTACGGAAGTTTCCACAAGTTACCTTAAGGATATGGGGGCCAATCTCTTTTCATACGCATTTCAAGCAGGGCAGACCTTGAATAAGGATTGGCAGTCTGAGCTGGAATACATGGATTCCAGTTTGTTGGTTGGCATTGATCTTTACGGTACGCTGTTAAGCCAGCTGAAGCTGGCGGAGAAAGACGGATATGCCAAAGTTCATGCTGATCCCAAGATCATCGTGGCTGATGGCAAAACAGCTGAACTGTTCATCGGGGATCGGCAGATTCTGCTGCTGCCCGGTTCTACCGATACATCATCTCGCACGGAACGGATCGATGTAGGTGTACGGCTGAAGGTGGTGCCTGAAGTCTATGGTGATAAGGTTATGCTTACAATTTCACCGGAAATCAGTCACTTCCTTAATGAGGCAAAGCCGGACTTGATTGTCAAAAACTCGACTATTTCCACTACCGTTCTTTTGGAGAGCGGCCAGACGGCAATGTTGGCAGGGATGACTTTGCAGGCCAGCGCTGATTATACTGACAAAGTGCCCATTTTAGGGGACATACCCATCATCCGGTGGTTTTTCAGAAAAGATGTGACGCGAGAGGCTGAAAGTGAGCTTTTGGTCTTCGTAACCCCTGTGATCAGGTAGTTGAGGAGGGTACAAATGAGATTTGCCTTTATTGTCCTCAGCGCCCTGTTATTAGTGCTGTCCAGTTCTGTATTGGCCAATGATTCTTTACTGGAATGGAGCCCTGAAATGGCGCAAATGCTGGCGCAGGAGGGCTGGGAGCGCCACACGCCAAGGCCTTTGGAGCCGGTGGTCGGCTACGCAATCCACTTTGTGGAACTAAGCGGAGAGATGGTGGAGAGCCTGACGCCTCAGCTTAAGATCCGCTCGATCCGTTCGGAAGAAGCTGGTTGGGAAGTAAGCTGGGATGCCTCCTTGCTCGAAGCACTTACAGTTACTGCTCCCCATTACCAGCTTGAGCTGGAAGGGGCCGGGGAATATGGCGGCACCCAGGCCTTCTATTCATCTTGGGTGATAACGGTAGGTGCTAAACCGCTGGACGTGAGCCTCAGTGAAATGAATTTGACAACGCAGGATGAGGATAATCTATTCCAGATACGCTTGACACCTATGGAGATCGATGCTGTTAACCAGCGGGTTCAAACCCAGATTGCCCTGAGGTTTAGGGGTGATTTAGGAACTGTCAGTCAGGTGGAACTGACAAGCTGGGTGGGAAGCGAAGCAGATGCACCTGTTGCGGTAGTAGCCATATCAAGAACAGCTTCTGCAGCAGAGCAAAAACGCTATTTTGCCCTGTTTGTCTCAGGATTTGTGATTCAGGTGGATCAAATTCCGTGGGATTCAACGATTGTGCCCATCGGAAATCTCGCGGGGCTGGAAAAAGTATTTGCCAAGGAAGAGGTTAAGCCTGCACTGCCTCCTTCACATTTTAGATTTGGCCTGGCCTATGGCAGCAATGGATTGGAAGGCTATCTTTCAGGAAGATATGCATCAGAAAGCAGTGAGCTTACTGGGCAGTTTTACTATGGGCCCGTTTTAGACTATAACTTCACTGGCAGATGGCGGATACACGAATACTTGTGTCTGCTGGCCGCTGTAGAGAATCAACCTGAGCAGCTGCTGCCGGTGATCCGGTTGGGGATCGGCGATGAGGTCTGGTTGACATCAGATTTTAAGCTTCATGCCGATCTGTATGCTGTCGAAATCGCTGCCCGTGATTCTAGTACAAATGAACCTCCGGTTACCACTGAGCCCAAACTCGAGTTTGGCTGCACTTATCAAGGAGAATCGTGGTCGGTCTCATATCAGGGAACGATTGATCAGGGAGAACTTTCCCACACCATGAAGGGTACGCTTAGCCTGGATGAGCAGTGCAGTCTGGAAGCAGCCTACCGGTACTCGGAAAAAGAAAAGCACCGGGTAACCTTCGGCCTAAAAATTCCCACATATTAGAGGTGTATGTTACCGAAAAAGAGCTTATCAAATGGGATAAGCTCTTTTAATATCATGTTGTTTTGGTAAGTGTAGGAAAACTTTGTAAAGTTGGAATTATGTCAGAAGGTAAATTCGTGCATACAATTTAATATAGATCAGTGATTGTCACGTCAGTGTGGGGGAGGGTAGGTGACAGTGATCAAAGTATGGTTTCTCGGTTCGTTCCAGGTCGAAGTTGATGGAAACTGTATACCCGTCGTGGATTGGCGATCCAAGAAGGCTCTTACTTTGTTTAAATATTTAAGTTCACATCCTGGGAAAAAGATACCGAGGGATAGGCTGATCGAACTGCTGTGGTCCAATAGTGATCCAGAAAGTTCAATCCACAATCTCCATACCACTGTCTACAACCTACGGCGCAGTTTGTTTCCTAAAGGCAAGAAAGGGAACAATCACTCTGTAATAAGTTATTGTAATGGATTGTACTGGTTTGATCCACCGGACGGGTTCTATACGGATGTGTTCGATTTTCAAAGCATGACGAAAACAGGATATGAACTGGACTGCGTTGATCCCGATGAGGCATTAAGTGTTTATCTGCAGACTTTAGCGATCTACCGGGGGGACTTCTTAGAGGAAGATCTGTATGAAGACTGGACAATAGCATTGCGGACAAATCTGCGGGAGCAGTATATCGAAGTGGCTCTCCGCACTGCAGAATTGTTAGTGGAACGCCGCCGTGATTTCAACCAGGCTATTCAAGTATGCCGCAATGCACTTAACTATGATTCAACCCGGGAAAAACTGCATCAGGCGATCATCAAATACTTGCTGGAACAAGGGCGCAATGTTGATGCTATTTTGCAGTTCAAGGAATGCGTGAAGATATTAGAGGATGAAGTGGGGCTGGAACCAAGCGAAGAAACCTGCATGTTGATTCAGCGGTTGAAAAACGCTGCCAATTCTGGGGCGGAAACGGGCAATACTGCCCGGATCACTGACCGGTTCAGCGTGCAGCGGGCGCTCAAAAAGGGCGGGGAGCTGTTGCTCCTGTTTGTTACTGCCCCAAGGCATTTAGAGGAAAATAAAGTGTTGAATTACCTAGCAAATTCACTGCGGCAGGGAGATTTGATCTGCAAGTGGGATCAAAATCACATTGGCATCTATCTAAACGCAACCGACTCGGTTGGCGTCAAAGTGGTTTCCAAGCGGCTGGAACAAGGCCTTCACAGTGAGTTTGCTGATTGTAAATTGGTTGTCCGCTGCGTTGATTCCAGTCAGAAAAACTATACACTAATGCCCACTAAAGCTTTGGGCTGGATGGGAAGTGACTAACAGCATGATGAATAGATCCGAGAAGCATAAGGTCCCAAAAACGATTAATCAGTTGATCCGGCGGTGGATTCTCACCACAGGTATCTGTCTGGCCGGATTCATTCTCGTGGCATCCTTTGGCTTTGCCCAGATGGAAAAAAGCAATGTTGATCCTGATAAGCTTTATTGGGTTCTTTACGAACCGCCCGGGGAACATACAGAACCTATTACCCTTAGTATTACACGAGAGCATAACGCGAATAATCCCGTGTGGTTTAAAATGGATTATTTGATCAGTGAAAACGGGCAGATCGAGCTGTCGGAATGCCTTGAAGTTGATACGGGTTACACAAGCACAAGCACCTGGCAAGTCATTAGCAAGAAGAATCATCCCATATTCTTGGCACAAGGTGCAGCTTCCAACGAGGTTAAAATTCGACCCAGAGCTTGGGGGCCACCAGGCGAGTATACGGGGATTTTGGAATCACCAAATAGCAATATCTGCATTCCTGTAACAATTGAAATCATGCCTTTTGCCAATCTCATGGTTACTCCAGAGAAAATCAGCATATCAGCTGATTGGGGCCCTAGGATATATCGGGCTAATGAGATGATTACCGTGTCTGTTGCCGCAAATCATCCAAACTGGATGGTAATCCTAAGCACCACTGGGCTTACCTATGCCGGTGAGTTGAAGTCAGGTGATTCCCCAACTCCACCTCAGATAACACCGGAACTGCTAGATGTTATTCAGGTAAATCATGGTGGTGATGTTATATCTCAGTACAACCTATCCCAGCCGGTGATCTTTCGCAGTAATGGTAATAATGCTCAGACCTTTATGTTGTGGGTTGACTGCACCCTTGGGTGGCAGCACATAGCTGGAAACTATGAGGGTGTGATTGATATTGTTTTGGCTCAGGAATAATTGTTGGACCAAGTGTTGATCTGTTAGTGTATTAATAGTAAAATAAGAAGGACTATTATGATTAGCGTTTCGATAAGGGCAAACCCATTGAAAGATGGGGACGCAAAGCTTCAGGCCTAAAGTCGGATGACCATGGTGGCTGAGTTGCCGAAAGAGGATTAGGTTGTAAGGAGAGACCTGTCATTATCTTTCGCAATGATAGGTCTTTTTTACGAAGGAGGGATAATATGGGCGATGTAGTTCGGGTCCTGCTTGTTGTTGGCTTGTTATTGGCAGTCATCTCAACACCTGGGATTACCAAGGAACTGAACCAGGCAACAACCACTGTCCGGATAGTAATCCCGGTAGTCCAGCAGTTAACGATTGTGGATCCAGTAGCGCTAAGCTTTGCCTATCCGTGGGACGGGCTCGAGCGCGGCCTCCCTCTGATCATATCTGATGTTGGCCTGATGCAGATCCAAAGCAATGCCAGCTGGTTTTTATCTGCACAAGCATTCCAAGGTGAAGGCTTTCAGATTTATGCAAAGCCCCATAATACACACAGTGATTGGAAACCGGTAAATGAGTTTAGTAAGTGGACAGGCCCGATGGGAAGCTATGAATACAGCTGGGATCTTAAGATCGAGGCCGCCGGCACTCCAGAACCGGGCAGCAAGACTGTGCAGTTGGTGTTTACCTTAAGTCACCTTTAAGGGGTACGAAACCAAGGGGTATTTACCGTTTTCTTATCTGTTTTTCGTATAATTTAACATTATCGGTGTTGACAAACGGAATTTTACTAGCTATACTAATACCAAATTACATATTTAACTGCTCTTATCCAGAGAGGTGGAGGGACTGGCCCAATGAAACCCGGCAACCGGTGGCTGATGCCACAAGGTGCCAATTCCTGCTGGGAGATACCCAGAAAGATGAGAGGGGGTTACGTTAGTATAACGTTAATTAGCCTCTTCTTATGAAGGGGCTGTTTTAGTTTAAGGGGGGGTGGGTTAGTGATTGAACTAAGAAACGTGAGTAAGACCTTTCACACCGATCGAGAGATTCAGGCGCTGAAAGACGTAAATCTGCAGATCCCCAAGGGAGAGATCTTCGGCATTATTGGGCAAAGTGGGGCAGGTAAGTCAACACTGATTCGCTGCATCAATGGACTGGAAAAACCGGATCATGGCGAAATCATCGTTGATGGTGTCAATATGAGCCAACTAAACCCGGTTCAGCTCCGGGAAGCCCGCAAGTGTATCGGTATGATTTTTCAGCACTTCAATCTTCTGGCTTCGCGGACAGTAGCAGGCAATATAGCTTATCCCCTGGAAATAGCCGGAGTGAAACGGCACGTGATTAAAGAGCGAGTTGATGAACTGCTGCATTTAGTCGATCTGACTGACAAAGCAAATGCTTACCCGCGGCAGCTCAGCGGTGGGCAGAAACAGCGGGTCGGCATTGCCAGAGCCTTGGCCAACAGACCGCAGGTGCTGCTTTGCGACGAAGCCACATCAGCACTTGACCCTGAAACCACCAAATCTGTACTGCACTTATTGGCTGATATTAATGCAAAAATGGGTTTGACGATTGTGCTCATCACCCATGAGATGGCGGTTATTCAGGAGATTTGCGACAAGGTGGCTGTCCTTGACAACGGCACTATCCAGGAAACTGGCTCAGTAATTGAGATTCTGGCCAGGCCCAAGACTGAGGTTACAAAGCGAATGATTCAGGGCTTGATCAATATCCAGATTCCTCCTGAGCTGTTGGAGCGAGCGAGGGCATCAGTCACCGAGAGTTGTGTGCTGCTGAAACTGAAGTTCATCGGGCCACAGGTACATGAACCGGTGATCTCAGCCATGCTCCATAAGTTTTCGGTTGAAGCGAACATCCTCTTTGGCAAGATTGATCAAATTAAGGACACTCCCTTCGGAATGCTGTTGGTAGAGATCTGCGGCCCGCCTGATCAGGTAGATCAAGCAATAGCATACATGAATGAACAGGGAGTAGAGATGGAGGTGGCCACCAATGGGTAGTTTTAACATGATCACAATTCTCTGGAGTGCGGTGCTGCAAACCTTGGCGATGGTGGGCATCTCCGTAGTCATTGCTCAAGTCTTGGGAATGCCCCTTGGTGTGCTGATTGTGATTACTGAAGAGGGGCATATAGTACCGAATCGATGGTTGCATCGGATCCTAAGTACCACAGTCAATATCGGTCGATCGATTCCGTTTATCATTCTGTTAGTCGCTGTGCTGCCGCTGACTCGTCTCCTGGCTGGAACGACGTTTGGCACAAAAGGAGTTATTGTACCGCTGACGATCGCAGCAATTCCTTTTGTTGCCAGAGTGGTGGAAAGCGCCTTGAAGGAGGTTGATCCGGGAGTTATTGAAGCAGCTCAGGCCATGGGTTCCACACCGATGCAGATCGTTTATAAGGTGTTGATTCCAGAAGCTTTGCCAAGCTTGGTTTTAGGGTTCACCTTGACAGCTGTGAATCTGATTGGCTATTCAGCTATGGCAGGTGTAGTCGGCGGCGGTGGGTTAGGCGATTTGGCCATCCGCTATGGATTTCACCGCAAACAAGTTGATATCACCTGGTACACCGTGATCATTCTGGTTGTCCTGGTGCAGCTGCTGCAAATGCTGGGAAACTGGGTAGCTAAAAAGCTTTCCCATTGAGTATTGAGTGGAAAATTTAAGAAAAAAAAAGTGAGTAAAGGAGAGATATTCATGACAAAAAGATTAGTCGTGTTGTTGGTTATAGTTGTCCTCTTGTTAGGAAGCGCCAGTACTAACGCCCAAAAGACGATCAAAGTCGGGGCAACTCCCGTTCCCCATGCTGAGATTCTCAACAAGGTCGTTTCCGTTTTGGCTGAAGAGGGCGTTAACCTGGTGGTAATTGAGTTTACTGACTATGTGCTGCCAAACCTAGCCCTTGCCCAGGGAGAAATTGATGCCAATTTCTTCCAGCACACTCCATATCTGGAAGGATTCAACCAAGATCACAACCTGAATCTGGTACCCTTGGCGGGCATCCATGTAGAACCCCTAGGTGTTTACAGTTATCAGGTCAAAAATCTGGATGAAATCGGCAAGGGTGCCACTATCGCCATACCCAATGATGCTGTCAACGGCGGCAGGGCACTGCTGCTGCTGCAAAGTGCCGGGCTGATCAAGGTCGATCCGACAGCGGGGATTGCACCCACGGTCTTTGATGTAACCGAAAATAAGCTGGGGTTAACATTTGTGGAATTAGAGGCAGCACAGCTGACCCGTGCTTTGGAGGATGCCACTGCAGCCGTGATTAACGGTAACTATGCACTGGTAGCCGGGCTGGTTCCAACCAAGGATGCCATTTTCCTTGAAGGCAGTGAATCCCCATACGTCAATGTCCTGGTAGTGCAGGCAGAAGATAAGGAAGACCCTGCCCTAAACAAGTTGGCCGAAGCTCTGCAAAGTGATTTGGTTCGTGATTTTATCTTATCTGAATATGCAGGTGATGTTGTCCCTGTATTCTAACGATGGTTTAACTTAAGATGTATCACTGTAAAGCCTGCTCGCAAGCCTGCTTGTGCAAGAGCAGGCTTTTTTTGTGCATATGATGCGTTTTGAGATTATTTTGACCGGAATTTCAGTCCCGTTTGATCCTTATAGTCTATACTCGTTTGTAGACATGCCCTACGTACATTCAAGCTCTACGGATTTGCCGGAGGAGGCGATGAAGTGCGCAAGCAGTGTTTGATCGCAGCATTATTGGTTTTGACAATGCTGATAGTATCGGTGAGTTTTGTACATGCACATAAGCGAAATGGTGGGCAGGTTCAGGCAATCCCGGTAACGGTTCGGATCCAGCAGTGTGTGGACTCTTCAGTACGCGGCCCCCTATTTTTTCTGATCTCAGGAGCAAAGGGTGTTTATCGCGAGAACGAACCGGCTCATTATGCCATAGAAACAAACATACCTGTTCGTGTCCAATTTACAGCCAGTCCAGTCAGGTATGTATCGACCTTAGATAGTTTACAGAAGCGGACAGGCCATACGCTGGAAGCAGTTTTTTGGGTCAACAGCCAGGAGCATACTTTTTCCGATCAGCAGCCTTTGATCATGCAGTTGGATCATGCTCAGCTGTTTGAAGGGGAAATATTTGGACAGGTTTTTATCCATGCAGTTGAAGCACAACCGGCAGGTGTCTATGAAGGAATGATTACAATTACGGTTTCACCAGCGCTGGAAGAATGATTAAGGCGCATATTTGTTTTGTGTGGGGACAAATGGGGAGGAGATTCAATGCAGAAAACAGGCTTATTGGTCGTTGTATTTTTGATTTTACTTTCTTGTACAAGCTTTGCTGTGGGGGTACGCCCGCTAGTCTTGGATCTGGATTTGACGCCAGGGGATCGGGCAGAGTTTGAAATCACTTTGACACCAGGCTCGACAGAGGAAATTGTCGATCTATCGCTATACCAGCCAGTTCAGATGCTGGACGGGGGTTTGAATTATGAACTGGCCAATCGCGACACTTTTCCGGTAAGCAGCTGGATCACTCTGGAGAACTATCAGGTGAGGGTGCTGCCAGGTGCAGAGACTGCAGTTAAAGGTACAATTCAAGTTCCGTTTTCAGCAGGAGGTACTTATGTAGTTGTTATTATGGTGGAACCGCAAACCCAGGTGGCCCAACAAGGTATCACGTTCAGGGTCAGATATGCAATCCGGCTGAATATTCGTGTCAATCGGCCTGGCTTGATTCCCACCTGCGAACTGACAAGATTTGAACTGGTGCGGGGAGAAGAAGGCGAGCCGGTGATTCGAGCAAGACTGAAAAATCCATCTGCATGGGACTATTTAGTCTCGGGGGAGATTACGATCCGCGACGAAAAACGCAGACTGGTCGAGCGAATCCTGATCATTCCCGAGTCTTTGGCGGGTTCCAACTATACAGCAATTCGGATTTATCCTGGTTATGAGGTCGAATTGGTCGGCAATGTCACCCGCAGGCTCGTACCAGGCGAATATCAGCTGCGGGGCTTTTTCCGCTATGGCGATCGAGGTCAAATCATCCACAATGAAGTCATTGTGATCAATGAAGGGGACTTCAATTTTCCCTCGGTGGACGAAATCGGTGCCTTCACGATCGAACCGTTGGTTTTGGATCTGAAATTGCGCCCGGGAGAGCGCCGCAGTCAAGTAGTTCAACTTCAAAGTGAAGTTGGAGATGATGTCCAAATAGTGGTTGGACTCCGCGATGTCCAATCAGAATACCCTTATTCATTACTGAACTGGATCGAGCTGCGCAGTACAGAAATGCTGCTGAGAGGCAGGGGCAGCGCTCGAGTCCCGATTACGCTTGTTGTCCCTAGAGATGTGGAAACCGGAAGTTACCATGGCAATCTTGTCTTTCAAGCCTTTTCCACAGAAACTGGCGCACCCCTTGGCGAGCGAATTGTACTGGTGGCACTGGTTATTGGTGACAGCTTCGAATATGAGGTTGAAGTACGCAGCCTGGCGGCTCAACTGATCGAGAGTGAAGGCCATTGGCTGTCGTTGGACCTGTATAATGCCGGTCAGGCAATGATTGCACCCTATGCTTCGCTGGTGATTTTTGATCAGGAAGGCAATTACATCCAGCGAGCAGAGCTTAAGCTGCCTGAAGGGATTGATCGGATTATTCCGCTGGATAGTCAACAGTTGGAAGCAGTGATCTCACCGCTGGAGAGCGGAAGTTATACAGTTGAACTCCAGGTTTACAACAATGGCCAGCAAATAGCGGTTATGGAACGAGTTTTGGAAATATAGGCAAGGACTTTGTTGCATGTATAGGGTGACCGTGCAACTAGGAGGTGGTGAACGGGACGGTTGGGCAGGTAATTGCTTAATGTCAGGCTTTGCAGCTGCAAGCCATGCTTGTGGCAAGTGAAAGGACAATCACATTATAGACTAGGAGGAATTGGCTGTGAAGAAATTATCGGTTTTTGCTTTAGCTCTGTTGCTTTTCACTCTGGGTGTAAATACTGTAGCAGCCCAATTAAACGAGGATGCATTTCCTGTGAAGATAAGGCTTCTGGAGTATGCCTATCTTGAGGTTCCGGAGATTCTCGATATAGGTGAAGTTGACTTTTATGGGGGCTTCGAGAGATTCGAGGTCTGGACGAACATCAAATTGTATACCAATACTGATGTGCTGATCAGATTTGAGTCGGCCGGATTCGATTTTGAAGGTGAGGGAGTCAATCCCGTTGGATACCTGTACAAATTGCAGCATTATACTTATCAGAACCAGTCCTTTGCTTCCGGTGGCTGGCGCGGCGGATGGAATCCCAATGATTCATTGTTCCACTGGACCGGCGATGTAATCAACATTCCGTTTGCAGCCAGGGTCAACAACTCTGTGACTCCAGAAAACTTCTTCAGAATTAAAGCTGGAGAGTATAGAGACACTATCACTTTGACGGTGAGTGCTTACTAATCTGACCGGCCTAGAGTTGGCACCCATACCTAACTGACCTGCCGCCAAGCTGCGGCAGGTCTTTTTATGCTGCAGTGTTTGGGACCAATGTCAATCGGCGACAAGGGCTACAATTTGAGGAAAAATTGACCAAAAAATGATTATTATTTGTGTGGTAAATCAGCTTCGTTTGACAGCCGTCTGGTAGACTTGTTTTAGTGATTTTAGGTTATCCAAAGGTGGTGGTAGCCAAAGGTCCTCATAGCTTTGGAACAACGGATTACATCCAAATACCAAACGGCTAAAGTAAGCCCAATAAACATTAAGGAGGAATCCTGTAATGAAGAGAACTTTTGTATTCGCTTTAGCGCTGGTTTTGTTGCTGACAGTTGGTGTGCTAGCCGCACCACCCATTAAGCGGGGGCCACAGAATGATTCAGCAAGTGTACCGTTTACCATCAACATTTTGCCCTGTTCTCTGTTGAAAGCAACTACGATTTTAATATAAAGGTTACATTGGATGAGATGGATGCCAATCTTCTGTCGCCTTATGTTTTCTTTGTCTATGAGCACTGGAGCCCATACAACCCAGTGAAGGATAAAGATGCCCAAAAATCAAAACTAACACAACCTGGCGACGAGGTTGAATTCGTCCATCGTTTCGTGCAGAATGCTTCCAGCCAATACAAGATCGGCGGAGGTTTGTGGATCAGCCAGATTAGTGAGCAACAAGCCAATGAATATTCAGGGCTCATAACAATTACTATCGGGGCCCCTGCAGGTGCTGAGTAATCTATCTTCGCTTAGGCAGAAAAAAACAGGGAGAGTTCGTTGAGACTCTCCCTTTTTGCTTCCCATGTAACTTCGATGGTTAAGACTCTTCAGTTATCTTATGAGGGCTTCGGCAATCCCACGGGCTTTGTCCAAATCCTCTGCCCTGGGATTCCATAGGCAGCGGATCTCCGGATCTACCACTTCAAAGCCGGCATCGATCAGTCTTTCCCGCAGGATTTTCGTGGACTCGCCGCTCCAGCCGTAGCAGCCGAACACGGCAGCTTTCTTGTTTTTGAATCGCAGTTCTTTTAGAAATTCGATCCATCCAGCGACAGAGGACAAGATGCTTTGTCCCACTGTGGGCGAACCTAAAGCAATGGCCTTTGATTTGAACACCTCTGTCATAATGTCGTTCTTATCAAACTTGGAGACATTAAAGACCTTGACCACTGTATCAGGGGACAGCTGGGAAATCTCCCTGGCGATTTGATGAGCTAACTGCATAGTGCCGTTCCACATGGTATCATAGACAACGGTAATCTGATCTTCCTGATAGTCCTGGGACCACGCGTAATATTTCTCCACAATCTGCAGCGGATTGTCTCTCCAGATGGCGCCATGGCTGGTGGCAATGATATCTATCGGCAGGTTCAGTGCCTTGATTTCTTCAATCTTCTTTTTCACAAGCGGGGAGAAGGGGTTAAGGATATTGGCATAGTACTTTTGTGCTTCCATCCACAGCAGGCATTGATCCGCCTTGTCGTTAAACAGTTCTTCTACGGCAAAGTGCTGACCAAAAGCGTCATTGGAAAAGAGGATATTGTCTTCTGTCAGGTAGGTGGCCATGCTGTCTGGCCAATGGAGCATTCTCATCTCAACGAAGATCAGTTTTCTACCATTACCGATCTCTACCGAATCACCAGTTTTGACAACATTGAAGTTCCACTCCGGATGGTGGTATTGCCCGACGAGGGACTTGACAGCATTGGCAGTGCAATAGATTGGTGTGTTTGGGATTCTTTCCATCAGGGCAGGCAGCGCGCCGCTGTGATCCACCTCCCCGTGGTTGATCACAATCAAGTCGATATCCTCCAGGCGGATTTCGCTTTCCAAATTCTTGAGGAATTCTTCGGCATGGGGCAGCCAGACCGTATCAATCAGGACTGTTTTTTCCTCTTGGATGAGATACGCATTTTGGCTGGAACCATGATTAACGGACTAATCGTCGCCATGAAAGGTTTTCAATTCCCAGTCAATTTTGCCGACCCAGTATGCATTGTTTTTGATCAGCTTTTTCATAGCTTTCCTCCTTTGCCTGTTCGCTGGCGGCACTAATATGGTCAGTTTGTGCCAAGGCATGAGTTTTTATTAGCTGTATGATTAGTATACGGGGAAGACTGGGAGAGATCCTTGCTTATCCAGTAATAAATTTTCAGACAGTCGATTTACACTTGCAGCTTCATGTAATATAATATTTGCGTTAAGGCCCGAGCCGGCTTGGATTAAGAACCATGGCCGGAGTGATTGGAGCAGTGGTAAACGTGACATGGTATACATCGGCGTTGGTTACTATTTTGTTTTGGGGGATTGCCGACACTTTTTACAAAAGAGGCTCTTCGTATCAGGTGCAGTACAGTCACTGGCGGATTGTAGTCATGGTTGGCCTGGTCATGGGCCTGCAGGCTTTTTTTGAATTAAACAAGATGGGCTGGCGGTATGACCTGATGAACATAGTCCGGTATTTGCCGGTGTCCTCATTGTATATTCTGTCCATGACGATCGGCTACATCGGCCTCAGGTACCTTGAGGTTTCCATATGTTCACCCGTAAGCAACACCTCTGGGGCAGCGGCGGGGTTGTTGGCTTTCCTTGTTTTGGGCAAAAGGATGAACGGCTGGCAGTTTATGGCAGTGTCGATGATTACTATCGGATTGGTCGCTATAGGTGTTATCCAGAGAAGGCTTGCCGAAGCTGAACAGCGAAGAGAGGGCAGGGCGGTTGACAGGAAGTACAAGCTGGGTGCCGCGGCTCTTGCCTTTCCAGTCCTATACGCCATCATTGACGCCTTGGGGACGTTTCTCGATGATGTATACCTGACCAAGCTGATGAGCCCGGAGGAAGCGTTGATCTCCTATGAACTGACATTTCTGGCCTGTTCCCTGGTTGCCCTGGTATATCTTGTGGGGGTCAAAAAGATTAAGTTCCGCCGTGAAGCGGAGCAGGATCGGATTCTGGCGGCCGTGTTTGAAACCGCCGGACAGTATTTTTATGTTTTTGCGCTGGACACCAATTCTGTGATTGCAGCGCCAATGATTGCCTGCTACAGTATTGTGTCGGTGATTCTGGGCAGGGTATTCCTGAAAGAGTTCTTGACTCGCGCCCAGTATTTTTTCATTGCTTTGGTGATGTTGGGTGTCTTTATTCTTGGGTTTTTTGAATAGAGCATTGACTGCGGCTGGCGATGCATATATAATAAGAAGCGGAAGCTTCGGGGCGGGGTGAAATTCCCCACCGGCGGTGAAGCGGCTTTAGGCCGACAAGCCCGCGAGCGCAAGCTGAACTGGTTTGAATCCAGTGCCGACGGTACAGTCCGGATGGGAGAAGCGCAAGACAGTTTATGCTGTTACTTTTCCCTATGCCCCTGCTCCGGTTAAGGGGCTTTTTTGGTGCCCGAATAAGCTAGTAAAGGAGCGGATAGCATGAGGAACAGAGAAGTGGAGCTCATAGTGAAGATGGGGATCCTGACAGCCTTGTCGATTGTGCTGGTCGTCCTGATCCATTTCCCAATTTTTTCGGCGGCTCCGTACTTGGAGTATGATCCGGCGGATGTGCCGATTCTCATCGGCACCTTCCTGTACGGACCGGCGAACGGGCTGCTCTTGACCGTCGCAGTATCGGTGATTCAAGGTTTGACGGTGTCGCCCGGAACCATGCCGATCGGGGTTATCATGCACATTATAGCCACGGGAACACTGGCTGTGACTGCAGGTTTAGTCTACAGACGAAAACACACGCGTCAGGGCGCTGTAATCGCGCTCATCTGCGGCAGCCTAACCATGACGGTGGTCATGATTCCCTTGAACCTGATTTTCACCCCGATGTATACAGGGATCAGCAGAAGCGAGATCTGGCCCTTGTTTCGATACATCATTCCCTTCAATTTGATTAAAGCTAGTGCAAACAGTGTGATTACGTTTCTTTTGTACAAGAGTGTGGGCAGAATCTTGCGAGTGGAAATGGTTAAGAGGTATAACCGCTAGCAGCTTGCCCAGGCAGGGAGTAAATTTACTCCCTGTTTTTTGCTATGTGCTGTGCATAGCACAAACAAATTTAATGTGATATGATCAATGATGTGATTTGGTTTTTGCAAGCTGCTATTTATCAAGGTAAAGGATGTATGCATTCATGGCTTTACGTACTGATGAGCCGGATCTGACTAGTGGTTCGCTGTTTGGCAAGATCCTAATCTTTGCACTGCCGATTATGGCAATGAATATTCTGCAGCTGTTGTTTAATGCCGCAGATATGGTGGTCGTGGGCAGGTTCGCCGGCAGCGAAGCGCTGGCGGCTGTTGGGGCGACTGGTTCGCTGATCGGGTTGATTGTAAACCTGTTTATGGGTTTGTCGGTAGGTACCAGTGTGGTTGTGGCGCAGGACTATGGTGCCGGGAAGCGGGAGGTTGTCAGCCGTTCGGTTCATACATCCATTGCTGTAAGTATCATTGGCGGTTTTGTGGTGATGATCCTGGGCTTGCTTCTGTGCAGCCCGCTGCTGCGGATGATGGGGACCCCGGATGATATTCTGCATCTGTCGGAGTTGTATATGCGCATCTATTTCCTGGGCCTGCCGGCCGGCATGGTGTATAACTTTGGAGCTGCTATCCTGCGGGCGACAGGTGACAGCCGGCGCCCTATGAACTATTTGACCATTGCCGGTGTTGTCAATGTAGTTTTCAACGTGGTGTTTGTGGTGGGCTGCCATATGAATGTCGCCGGTGTTGCCTGGGCTACAGTCATCTCGCAATATTTGGCGGTTTACTTGATTATCAACTGCCTGTACCATACCGACAAGGCAATCCGGCTCATTCCCCGGCAGATCCGGATCGATCGGAAAAGAGTCAAGGATATTATCCGGATTGGGGTTCCCGCCGGTTTCCAAGGTATGCTGTTTTCAATTTCCAATGTATTGATCCAGTCGGCTGTCAATTCTTTCGGTTCCACGCTGGTTGCTGCCAGTTCCGCATCGGGAAACATTGAGAGTTTCGCTGGCACGACTATGAATGCCTATTACCAGGCAGCGGTCACTTTTACCGGGCAGAGTATGGGTGCCAGGAAATACGATCGGATTGATGCTATTGCCAAGGTCTGTACCGGGCTGGTCTTTGCAACCTGGATCATATTGAGTGGTGCGGTACTGTTTTCGGGCAGGCCATTGCTGGGTATTTACACCAACAACCCTGAGGTTATCGAACTGGGCATGGTGCGGATGCGGATCATGATGGCACTGTATTTTACCTGCGGCATCATGAATGTCTTCCCTGGCCTGACAAGAGGGATGGGCTATTCGGTACTGCCGATGCTTTCTACATTGGTGGGGGCCTGCCTTCTGCGTATTGTCTGGCTGATGACAGTGTTTAAATGGTATCCTACCATCCCTGTCCTTTATGCCTGTTACCCGGTTACCTGGACACTTGCCGGTTTGGGGCAGGTTGCAAGCTTTTTCTACGCCAGGCGTCAGGTGCGCAAGAAAGCAGCCCTGGAAGGGGAGTTTGCTCCCAGCCTGAGCGTGTCAGTTTAATAAGTCTAGGAAGGCCGGCATCATCGTGAATGCCGGTTTTTCATTTTTGCTTGAGCGATAGCAAAATATGTTGAATTCATCCAATCATGATAGGATATGCGTAGAAATTTGCTATTTCTAAACACTATAATAAACTTAAGCCAAGTGTTTTCGTTTTTTTAACGTATGCTGTTCCATGCCACAATTCAAGGAGGGTAAATATGAACGGGAAACTGAAACCGGCCCAGGTTTTGTTTACGATAATGATTATCCTGGTGTGGCTTGCCGGCAGCAGTACGTTTGTTCACGGCGCTGATTTGACATCGGGTGATGCGGCCATTATTGAACAGGCTGTGCTGCAGCTTGCGAGCAATAATTATGAAGTGAAACAGAAAGCTCTGGCCACTTTAAGTGATTTTGGAGAGGCGGCTTTTCCCCATATGCTCAAGGTGATGCAGAAAAACCGGGGAGAGAATATATTCATCGGTTATGAATTGGCAGCATATGCTGAGCAGTACGGTGAAGCTGGAATCCCGATTATCGCACTTGCCTTAAGCGATCCTAATCCTAATACGCGGCAAAGAGCGGCAAGGGCAGCTTTTACTTTGGGGCAAAAAGCTGCTGAGCTTACCGATGAGCTGATCAAGTTGGCTGCTGATCCTTTGGAGACAAGCGGTGTCCGTACGCAAGCTATTGATGCGCTGCGGGTGATAGGGATAGTCAATGATGAGATCAAACAAGGTTTAGCCTTGGCCCTTGCAGTTGACGCTGCGCTTGCCTGGCGGGCGAACCAGGCACTCACCGCCCTCGATGTGGATTTTGGCGAAGTTGTCATGATCTTGTTCGATGAATTGGCCAAGGGGCACAGCACTTACCAGATCATCAACGCAATAGCAGGCAATCTACATAAGGCTGCCGATCCCGTTGGAGTGCTGCGCCAGGCACTACTGCAGCCTTCTCAAACTCTGGAGCACAATTTGTGGCTGCTGATTGACAACCTGTTTCCACGAATGGCTGGTTCAGCCCGGGATATTGCCCAAATTCTGGTGCAGATCGCCGAAACGAGGGCAGGTGCTTTGAAAGAACAGGCGATTTATGCCCTCGGCGAACTGACACAGTATGACCAAAGCATCGTTTCCGTCCTGTTAGAGAAGGTTGAGGGCTTGAAGGTAACGGAACCAGATTACCTCTTGTTTGTGCTGGCTTTGGAAAAAGCCCCGGCGGATCAACCGGAAGCGGCCCAGTTTTTTGTGAATCTGCTGCAGAACACCGATCCAAAATCTGCAGGTTCCGAGCAGCTGTTTTCGGCAGCCGCCCGCTATCTGGAGCACTGTACAGATATTTCTGAACAGGACGTCCTTTCATTGCTGCCCTACCTGGGCGCTGTTGATGAGGCTGTTATGTGGCGGTTTAGCCCCGTCTTCTACGCAGCCGCCGCTAAGTCTGATTCGGTTTTGGAAGCACTGAAAAAATTGTCTAGTGAGCAGTCGAAGCTGCAGGGTTTTACCATGGCGATTATCCGCGCTCTGGATGACACCACAAGCCGCGGGGCTGCCGAACCAGTCACTCTGGCGGCCAAAGTACCGGCTTTCCCAGGCGCCGAAGGATATGGCAAATACACTGTGGGCGGCAGAGGCGGGCAAGTTTATGTCGTCACCAACCTAAACGACAGCGGCCCCGGCAGCCTCCGGGCAGCAGTCCAGGCTTCCGGGCCAAGGACCGTGGTATTTGCCGTATCCGGGACTATCATGCTGAAATCAGCGCTGGATATCAGCAACCCATATATTACCATTGCCGGCCAAACAGCCCCCGGCGAGGGGATAACCATAGCTGGGGCACCGGTGAACATCCGGACCCATCAGGTTATTATCCGGTATGTGAGAATCCGCTTGGGTGATTACCACAACTTCGAGTCGGATGCATTGGGGGGCAGGGGCGTCTCCGATGTGATCATTGACCATGTGTCCGCCAGCTGGTCGGTTGATGAATGCGTCAGCTTCTATGAAGTGAACAATGTGACGGTGCAGTGGTCGTTTATCACTGAAAGCCTCAGGGGTTCGCTGCATGCCAAAGGCAATCACGGTTATGGAGGAATCTGGGGCGGGCATGGATCGTTTCACCACAATCTGCTGGCGCACCACTCAAGCCGCAACCCGCGGCTGGGCACCCAGACCGAGAAGGCCTTGGATGTCCGCAATAATGTGATCTACAACTGGGGCTTCAACAGCACATATGGCGGTGAAAACGGCCTGGTCAACCTTGTAGCCAATTACTACAAGCCCGGGCCCGGCACTAACCGCGGCAGTGTCCATCACCGCATTGTCGAGATATCCAATGGCGGTAAATGGTATATAGCAGACAACTATATGCACGGCTACCCAGCTGTTACGGCAGACAACTGGGCAGGGGGTGTGCAGCCAAGGCTGGACCGTCCAGAAGCTGTCAGGCATTACACTGAGTTTCCCATTCCGTATGTAACGACCCACACTGCCGAAGAAGCGTATGAACTGGTATTGGCGGATGCGGGGGTTACCTTGCCGGCCCGCGATGCGATCGACAAACGGATTGTGGAAGAGGTAAGAAACGGCACTGTTACCTACGGCGGCCTGGTTACCGGTTTGGACAGTGGAATCATTGATTCCCAGGATGATGTGGGCGGCCTTGTCTTCCTGAGAAGCTTCAGGATGCCTCTGGACAGCGATCTCGATGGCATCCCCGATTGGTGGGTGATCAAGCAGGGACTTAACCCTGATGGAGGCCTGGATCAAGCCGGTGATTTGGACGGCGATGGCTACACCAATATCGAGGAGTACCTCAACGGCACAGATCCTCTGCAGATTGACACGGAAGAGGTAGAACAGGCTGTGGCCTTGTTGGTGCAGCAGTTGGTGGCAGCAGACTACGCCGAACGGGCGTATGCCGAAAACACGCTGCAAGCTCTGGACGAGGCTGCACTGCCGGCTTTCGAAAGCGTACTGCGCAACCTTGATTCGGAAACCAGCGTTCTCAGAGGGACAGCGGCCCGGTTTTTAAGCCGGATCAAGAGCCCGAAGGCGGTATCCATACTGCTTTTTGCGGCGGCCAATGATCACGACAGCTTTACCAAGGTCAATGCCATCGGCAGTTTGGCAAAGATCGGCACAGCCACTCCGGAAGTGCTGGATGTGATTTACAACGCCCTGCAGGATCCGGATGAAGATGTGTGGGTTGCAGCAGCCAACGCCTTGGGTGAGTTTGGCCCGGCTGCTGCCAGCTATGGCATGGATCTGCTGTTGCTGTCGTTTACAAGTAATGTCAGGGCAGCATGGGCGTGCCGCCTGGCTGCAGGCAAAGTGATGCCTGGAATCCTGTCGTTCGGTGATGAGGTGATGGAGGAGATTATCAGCCGGCTGCCTACCGGAGAGTGGCAGGATTTGGCTGTAAGTGCTTTAGCCCGAAATGCCGCCAAGACTCTGCCTAGGATTCTGGAGATTGTCTTCGATCCGGGCCAACAGCTGGCATACAGGGTTCCAGCGCTGCAGGTACTGGAACGTGCAGGAATGCTGGCCCAGGATGTCGTCGAGAAGCTGATCGCGCTTGCTTTGGATGACGAGGAATCACTGCTGGTCAAAATTGGTGCCATCAATGTTCTGGCTGTCCAGGATTCATCGAAGTATGGGGAACTCAAGGGTGAGATGGAGGGAATAATCGATATCAATCCGTTAAAGCACTATGTCTGCAACGGCCGGATTCCGATTCAGGTGGGGAATTTTGCCGCTACTGATCGTCAGAATGTGCTAGTCCGGGCTGTGATTGGCTTCCCGGCCGAATACAAGATCGGGGGCAGTGGTGATTTCACTGTTGAGGACCAATTTGGGCATCCGGTCTATTTCGAAATGAAACCGATGAGTTATTGGGATTCAGGCTCCAAGCACGTGCGCACTGCCGAAATTACCTTCTATCCCAATCTGGCGGCACAGGAGCAAGCGGTGTTTTTCGTCAACCTCAATGCGAAGAATGCCGGGGTGGTGAAACCAGGCCGTGTCGATACCGCCGGCCAGGTGCGAATAAGAATCCCTAAGGCGGGGTTGGAGGTTATTTCAACACCGAGACTGGACAGAGGGGAACGCTGGATGCCGCAGCTGGTAGTAGCAAAGGACGGATCTGGCAATTTTATGTCAGTACAAGATGCGATTGATGCAGTGCCCGGGTTTAACGAAAACCGGGTGATCATCTATGTCACCGAAGGCTTTTACCATGAGAAAATCATCATCCCGGTGGACAAGAACAGGATAACCCTTATTGGAGCGAATCGCGATACCACGATATTAAATTTCAACGAGACACCTTATGTGCAGTACTCAAGCGATGCCCAGTACCGGATTTCCAATGCGAGTACCGCAGTCCTCAGCAATGACTTTACGGCAGAAAACATCACCTTTCAAAACTCATCCCCCCAAGGTGAAGGGCAAGCCCTGGCTGTTGATCTGCGCGGGGACCGGATGGTGTTCACAAACTGCAGATTTGTTTCGCATCAGGATACGGTGTACTGCAATACGCAAGGCCGGCTGTATTTCTATCAATGCCATATTGAAGGCGATGTAGACTATATCTATGGCCCGGCCACAGCCGTATTCGAAGATTGCGATATTGTCAATGTGCGCAAGACCGGCGGTTATGTCACTGCAGCTTCCACTCCTGAGGACAAAGAGTTTGGCCTGGTGTTCATCAATTCCAGGATTATCGGGGATGTTAACCCCGGCACAGTGTGGTTGGGCAGGCCGTGGCGGCAGTTTGCCCATGTAGCTTATATCAACTGCTACATGTCTGAGGTTGTGCAGCGCACCGGATGGCACAATTGGGGCAAACCTGACTATGAAAAGACTGCCCGCTACGAGGAGTACAACAGCTATGGCCCGGGGGCCAATCCCACGGGAAGAGTCCCTTGGAGCCGGCAGCTGACAGATGAGGAAGCAAGCCGCTACACTGCGGAGAATATTTTGAAAGGCGATGACGGCTGGAATCCGAAACGGTAAGCGAGCCAGATCAGAGGGTGAAGAGAGGGCTGTTCCGGCCCTTCTTTTTTCGTAGCTTATACGGGCTTCTGGAGACAGCCTACGCAAAGCCGCTGCTCAACTTGGGTACAAACCGCGAACATATAAAAACAGACGGGAGGAAAACGCCAGAAGGAATATTGGAATGATCCTGGCTGGCTATGAGATTGATGAGCGGTTAGTGAAACGGATTAAAGCGAATAACCTTCCCATGGTCCTTTATCGGTGTGAATAATTTGAAAAGAGGATTTTATTGGCTGATTAGCTAATACATTATATAAAAAGCAGGTTGTTGCCTTGACAGCACGTAGTGCCCAGTTTTGTACATGATTGGAGGACGGTTGTATGTTTCGCAAGATATTGGTTGAATTTGCCGCTCCAATATTAAAGTGTAAAAAAGCGGGGGACGTCTTGTTTATCATCCTGGGTAAACAGATCGCCAAGGTGGATGCTGAATCTGGAAGTGTCATTCAAAGCAATGCTGTCTTTCCTCAGGACAGCCGGACCAGGGATTTGGTGATCGATGAAGATGTGATCTATTGCGAGGATTTCTACAGGCTGCACAAGGTTGATTTGGCGACACTGGAAGTCGTTCAGACATGGGCTTTAGGCTCGGACTTGCGGTCAGATGTCTGTTCAGTCGGTTTCGATGATTCTAAGATCTATGCGTCAATCAGGAATGGTGCTTTTGCAGTTATTGATAAGGCTTCAGATGCGGTGAAGAAATATCCTGTATCCCAAACCAGCATTTGGGAAATGATCATCAGCGATTATATTTACGCAGGTAATGTTGCTGGAGAGTTATTGGTTATTGACAAAAAACGAATCTCTGTTGTTAAAAGCAAAGCTGTCCATAGGAAGAATTTGAAGAGCCTTTTACTGGATGGGGATCTTATCTACACTGCATCGCAGGATTTGTCAATTGCTAAAATTGACAGGAAAACACTGGACGTTATCCTGACAAAAAAACGCTGCCATCGGAAAATGTTTTATTTGGCAGGAATATGGGAGAATTGTCTTGTGACGGTGAGCCCGCCGTGTAATGAAATGAAAGTCTGGGATAAAAATGAATTGACGCTGATCAAGGAGATCTCCGGAGGGACGTGGGGTGCTTTTACCGATGGAGGTCTGCTGTATGAGATCATCGATAACAGAATTGTTTGTTCGAGGGTTGCTGATCTGGTAGACTGATACCAAAGGGAAGGCAGGCGTTTAAGCCTGCCTCAGCCTCGTAAATGTGGTTTCCACACCGCTGGTTTTAGATAGTCCACTCGTTGTGGATAACGCCCACCAGCTTCCAACTACCTTCGTACTGCTCGAAGACCAGACGGAGGCTTTTCCAGTCCATGCCTTCGTACTGGGGATCAAAGCCGGGGAAGTAGTATTCCACGATGACAGCATCCGGGTAGACTTCAAACTGGTTTTCCATCATGTTGCCGAAGCCTAGAACTTCGTTGTAGCCGATTTGCGGGGTATTGGCGAAGTCATGGGAATATACGAAGCGGTTGTAGTATTCGGCCGGTGTGAGGCGAATCTCCCAGCCAGTGCCGTCATAATAACCCCAGAGGTACTGGTTTTCGTCGTTAAAGAAGTCCCGCATTGCTTCTTGATTAAAGACAAGGTCCTGCTCGACAGATACATAGGTGTACGGAGTAAAACGCACGCCTTTGTCCGGATGAGCATTATCAGCTATGATTTCGGTGTCTTTGTCCCTGAGGGCGGCAATGACAGTGTCTGCGGTTTCCTTGATGGCTGTTTTGGCGATTTCGGTCAAGTCGAGCTCGAGAACGGCAGTCAGCTGCTCATCTGGGATCTCGGCCCCGCTATCCTGTGCGGCAGCCAAGACCCGGATTGCCGCAGTGTATTTGCCTGAGCGGAGTTTCTCGCCAACCTTGTTGGTCAAATCCCAAGCCTCCTGCCAGGTCAAAGTTTCGCCCGGCGTTAGATTTTTGAATACAAGTGCCATGGTAAAGAATCTGTCGTCTGAATAGCGGTAGACCTCTTCACCGGCTTCGTTCGTGATTATAATCTCATACTGCTGGCCCGAGCTGAAAAGAAGCCGTTTGGCAGCCGAGTGGTTGTTTGCGAAAGTAATGTTGAAGATTATCTGTCCATCCTTGAATTCATAATCTGCTGCTGCGGCAAAGGCACCGGGAGCCTGATTCACCGCAGACGGGTGTGATGCTGTCAGAAACAGTGCAGCGGCCAGTATGCCGATGCCGAGTATTCTTAACATGATTATCACCTTCCTACTATCACTATCCATCAAGCTCGGAAAAAGTTTATTGCATTATACCATGGGGGGAACGAAATGAAAAAGGTAAGTTGTGTAACAATGTCTGTTCAAATAGACGACATTGATTGGAGGGGTGACTGTGTACCAACTGTCTTTCTATGTGCCGGTAGACCATGCTGAGGAGGTCAAGGCTGCCTTGTACGCCAAAGGGGCGGGCAGGCTTGGCAGCTATGACTGCTGCGCCTGGCAAACGCTGGGAGTCGGGCAGTTCCGGCCGTTAAGCGGCAGCGACCCGTTCATCGGCGAAGAGGGTAAGATTGAGAAAGTGCCGGAATACAAGGTGGAGATGATCTGCGAGGATGCGGTGGTTCAGGATGTGATCGCGGAACTGAAACGGGTCCATCCTTATGAAGAGCCGGCTTATACGGTCGTGAAGATGGATCTGCTGTAGTTGACGGCCACTTCGAGGCAGAGGAGTTGAATGACCCGTACTCTGAAGTTGGATCACAGGATGACAAGGTTTACACCGGCGAGGTCGCTGTTGTGGCTGGACAGCCGGTCATGCATTGGACAGCGCTTGATAGTTTCCCCACAAGTTATTGAAAACTCCAGGTTGCCCTGGGGTCTGGTCTAGTCACGGCAGACACCGGTCCATGCGCTGTTGAAAATCTCTGAGGAAGGCTTCTCGCCAGCGGTTAACCGTCTTGGATCCGCAGATAATCCCGTCTTTCAGCTCTGGATCTAGTTTGTCTGACCACCAGTTAGGGAACCGCAGTGGATCTCTGCCGCGGCTTACCGCTGATTCTGGTACGGATGTAAACTCGCCGGATTGGCCGTTTAACTCTGGAATATCGCTTGTGATCACATACGACCATTCGCCCAGGCTTTTCGGCATCCAGCGGATGCGGTACTCGCCATCACCAACATAGTAACCAGGGAACTGCTGGCCTTTGATGTGCATTGTGAATACCGGTGTGTCGCTGTCAACATCAATGTGCGGCCCTTTGAATACAAATTCGGCTAGGCCGAACATCTCGATTTTATCTTCCAGCGTTGTGTTGCGGTGATATACTGTATTGGGGCGGGCGTGAACCGGATCAAACTGGCCGCCCCAGCTGGGGCTTGCAGGATCTTCCGGATGGCCTCTGAGAAGATAGGCGACTGACGGTGTATCGCCCATTTTGATTTTCTTTTCCAGAAATTTGCAGAAGAACTCGCCAAGCGCACCATGGCCCTGGATATGGGTGTTGACAAAGGATTGATTGCCTAAATCCCCCGACTGATCGCCGCCGTTAAACCAACCTCTGTAGGTGGAGTTGTTTTCAATGATCCAAAGGCTGGGGAAGTTCCGTTCAATGCAGGCATGGGAATTGACGCCCCATTTCTTGTTTGGACCTCCGATATAATACACCCGCAGCTTGTCCTCAATGCTGGGATCATCATGCAGGGCTTGAGCCAGATCATCGAGAAGGCCCCAGATTAAAACATACAAAGGCCGGGGATCTTCTTTTTTCGCACATTGAATAATCCACTCGGATCCTTCGGTAGGCTTGGAATAACCACTGTAAGGCGCCATATCAATTGCACCTTGTTTAGTAATTGATCTCAAGTAGTCCGGTGTTGGATAATCATTGGAGTGGCGGATCAGGTTGGGGTAATCTTCTTCATAGGCGTTGATTACATTAAGGATATCCTGCTTGCGGCCATCGCCCCAAGGAGACGATATCAATCCTTCGGTATCAAAAACATCGGCATAGAGCAGGTAATGGACCATGGATTGAAAATCATCGGGATCGCTGCCGCCAATATCTGTTGATACGATGACGCGGTACCGTTCACCTGTAAGAGCTCCGCCTTTCAGTACTGCATCGCCAGCTTTCAATAACCAACACCCCTTTAGTTGTTGTTGTTTCCATTATATTCGCTATATAATATAAGTCAATTACCATATGCTTGGTCTAGATACCCGGATAGGTTTCCACAAGCCAATCCAATATTCCTGGACTCCTGCCAGCATGTAGCTGTTAAGTTTGGAAACCATATCATTCCGCCGTGTGCTGGAAGAAAGGATTCCCACTACCAGTGCCGGTGTCCCCATATACCGCCCATCTTCGGTTTCCGCCTCATCGAGATCGCCCACAATCAGCAAATCCGGTTGAACGACGTCTGGACCTTTTAACCTTTTTTGCGCAGATGCACGGCAAAGGGTGTGAAGAACACCTGGCATGGTTTGCCTTGGAGGTATGCGTAGACAATAATGTGCAGCCTGCTTGCTATTCTTTGATGTTGGATCGAGGGTGAGCTTAAGACAAAGATCTCACCGTCGATGTATTCCAGGCGCATCTCGCTTTTGCTTGAGATTTCCAGGAATTCCTCGTATGTGACCCGCCTGCCGCTGAGAGCATAGATCAACAGCGTTTTCCCGAAGCGTAAAGTACCGGTCAGTCAATCTAACTGATGCCCGGGCGCACATGATTGGGAAGGGTTTGCCAAGGCCTGTCCTGGAATGGGTCAGAGATTGCATCAATGCTATTGTTTCCGGCCGGTTAACCGGCGATGCGTTCCGGGAAGGGGTGCCGAGCAATTTTGTCTGAGCGGATATAGACCTCGGCAGGTGATTGATCTGACCAATCTCATCCTCTCACAAGAGTGGGTGAGATTGTTTACTTTATTTACAAAAATTTAGCGGCAAAAGTGATTGGAGTCACAGCATTGTTCCGAAATAGCAATTATAATGTAGTTGACAGCAGCTTCTGTTGTTAAAGGTGATGGGAATAAGCATACTGATCATAGATGGAGGATGATGCAAATGCGGGAAAATCTTTTTGAGCGTGTGGAAATGGCCGAGGCATGGCAGGGTTTCAAGGCTGGCAGTTGGTCACAGGAAATCGATGTCCGGGACTTTATCCAGCAAAACTACGAACCCTATCACGGTGATGAAAGCTTCCTGCAGGGGCCAAGCGAGCGCACAGCCAAACTCTGGTGTAAAGTGGACCAGCTGATTCAGGATGAAGTGCGCAGCAAAACAATCCGCGTCGATCTTGAGCGTTTCAGCGGGATTGACAATTTCCCGCCGGGATATATCGACCGCGATGTGGAAACGATTGTCGGCTTGCAGACTGATGCGCCGTTAAAGCGGATAATGAATCCATACGGCGGTTTTAGAATGGTGAAGAAAGCCCTGGAGGCTTACGGGCTGAAGATGGATCCGGAATTGGAAGCCCGGTTTAACGAGTACAGGAAAACTCACAATCAGGGCGTATTTGACGCCTATACAAAAGAAATGCGTACTGCCCGCTCTGTGGGGCTGTTGACCGGTCTACCCGACGCCTATGGCAGAGGCAGGATTATCGGTGATTACCGCCGGGTACCGCTATATGGGATTGATTATCTAAAAGAAACGCGGAGTAAAGACAAGGCCAACCATGCAGGGCCTGCCACTGAAGAAAACATCAGGCTCAGAGAAGAGTTTGCGGAACAGATCAGGGTTTTGGACGAGATCAAGTCCATGGCGGCCAAATACGGCTATGATATCGGACGGCCTGCCCGAAACGCCTTCGAGGCTGTTCAGTGGCTCTATTTTGCTTATCTTGCCGCAGTCAAGGAAAACAATGGCGCTGCCATGAGTTTTGGCAGGAATACTGCCTTTTTGGATATATATATTCAAAGAGATCTGGAACAAGGTTTGATCGACGAGGAGACCGCCCAGGAATTGATTGATCAATTGGTGATCAAACTGCGGCTGGTAAGACATTTGCGGACGCCGGAATACGATCAGCTCTTCGCTGGAGATCCCACCTGGGTTACTGAATCTATAGGCGGAATTGGCGAAGACGGAAGGCCGCTGGTTACCAAGACTGCCTACCGGTTTTTGCACACCCTGGACAATTTGGGGACCGCCCCTGAACCAAACATGACAGTACTGTGGTCCGGCAAGCTGCCGAGGGCTTTCAAGGAATACTGCGCTTACATGAGCATCAAAACTGCTTCGATCCAATATGAGAATGACGATCTAATGCGGCCAATCTACGGAGATGACTATGCCATTGCCTGCTGTGTGTCGGCGATGCGGGTTGGCAAGGAAATGCAGTTTTTCGGAGCCCGGGCAAACCTGGCAAAGGCACTGCTCTATGCCATCAACGGTGGAGTTGATGAACTGTACAGAGATAAGGCCACGGGTGAATATATAACGGTTATCCCGGGGATTGAACCAAATACTCAGGAGATCTTGGATTACGATACAGTACTCGCGTCTTTTAAGCAGGTCATGGACAGACTGGCCAAGCTTTATGTGGACACTATGAACACGATCCACTACATGCATGACAAATATGCTTATGAAGCGGCGCAGATGGCACTGCACGACCCCTATGTCCACCGCTACATTGCCTTTGGTGTAGCAGGGATTTCGATTGTGGCCGACTCATTGTCAGCGATCAAATATGCCAGGGTGAAGCCTATTAGAAATGAAGCCGGGATCGCCGTTGATTTCGCAATCGAGGGCAGCTTCCCGCGCTACGGAAATGATGACGACCGGGTCGATGGTATTGCCATCAAGGTTTGTGAGTACTTCATTGAAGCGCTGCGGAAAACCCCGGCCTACCGGAATGCGGAACACACTCTGTCGCTGCTGACGATCACTTCCAATGTGGTCTACGGCAAGAAGACCGGAACTACTCCGGATGGGCGCAAAAAAGGTGAACCGTTTGCACCGGGGGCCAATCCAATGCATGGAGCAGACCAATCGGGAGCGCTGGCATCATTGAACTCTGTGGCCAAGCTTCCTTACAAAGGTGTCAATCAGGACGGCATATCCAACACCTTCTCGATCATCCCGTCAGCACTGGGCAAGAACCCTGAGGAGCGGGTAATCAATTTGACCAATATCCTGGACGGGTACTTCCACCAAGGGGCTTTTCACCTTAACGTAAATGTCTTGGATAAGCAGCTATTGCTTGATGCCATGGAAAACCCTGACAAGTACCCAAATCTGACTATTCGCGTATCCGGTTATGCGGTAAGGTTCAATCAACTGGATCGGGAGCATCAGCTTGATGTGATCAGCAGAACATTCCACGAATTTGTCTGATGTGATGCAGTGAAAGAAAGGGGGGTATTAATGCAAGGCTTCCTTCACTCGGTCGAAACAATGGGATTGGTCGACGGGCCCGGGACCCGCACTGTCTTTTTCCTGCAGGGCTGCCCTTTGAGGTGCGCCTACTGCCATAACCCGGATGCCTTACGGCGGATGGGGGGCCGGGAAGTAACTCCCCAAAGAATCCTGGAGATTGCCGGGCGGTACAAATCGTATTACGGCGAGGAAGGCGGGGTCACCTTCTCGGGAGGGGAACCCCTGCTGCAGGGCGAGTTTGTCTATGAATGCTTGAAACTGCTTAAAGAAGAAGGATATAATACGTGTATAGATACGTCCGGGTTCGGCAATCCGGCATTCTTTTCCAGAATTCTTCCTTTGGTGGACACATTGATTCTTGATGTAAAAGCCTTTGATCGGGAATCTTTTACCGAGCTGACAGCAGTAGATGGTTTTGACGCCTGTTTGGATTTCATTGTCAACCTGGATTACCGTGGATTTACCGGCCAAGTCTGGATCCGCCATGTGATGATCCCCAGCCGTACCGACAATGAGGAATCGATGAGGCGCCTAGTGGAGGTTGTTAAACCAATCAGCCACAGGGTGGATCGGATTGAGATCCTGCCTTACCATACATCGGGAGTCCAGAAATACCGCCAGTTGGGGATACCCTATCGTCTAGAAGGAGTAGAACCTATGGACAAAGATAAAGCCAAGGAATTTGAGGTCATGGCCAACAGATTCTTTGCTGAGAGCCTGCATCAGGAAAGAAAAGCGAATGAGATCCGGAAGCAAGAGAAACTGGAAATGCTGAAAGCCAGGGAAATTGCTTCTCAGGAAGAAAGATCCGCCGTTTTCGCCAACTTGCGGAAGCTTCCCCTATTGAGCGATGTGGATGGCACTGACGTGGAAGAAGTCTTAAATGGAGTCATTATATTGAATATAAAAGCGGGTGAATTCATCTTCAAGACTGGAGACCCGCCAGATTTCATGTATTTGATTTACAAGGGGCAAATGAAGATCTTTTACAACACAATTGACGGGGAAGAACAGATCTTCTATATTTACCGTGATGGAGACTTCGTAGGCGGGCTAAACCTGCTGGTGGACACACCTTACCGTTATATTGGCCAGGCTCTTACGGACTGTAAGGTGGTGGCGATTCCCAAAGTGGTCTTTGACAGGTTTTTCTATCATTCGCCGGCAGTCTTAAGAAGCGTTCTGGCCAAGAGTTTTGAGCGAATCCGCTGGGCCGAGGAGCTGATCCAGAGGCTTGCAACAAGCAATGCATCAATGAAGACAGCAGCGTTGTTGTTGAAGCTGGTTAAGCGGATTGGCGTGGAGACAGCGGCAGGGATCAAGCTTGAGCTGTCGATGAACAGGGAAGAGCTGGGCAATTATTCGGGTTTAAGGCGAGAAACAATAACCCGCAAGCTCGGCGAGTTTAAAGAACTGGGATATATTGAGCTTGTGGGCAACAAGGTGATCATTGTCAAGGATTTGGAAGCGCTGGAGAGGTATGTCCTCTAGACTATACCAACCCCAGCCTTGCCAATTCTGAATAGATAATTTCGGCCATTTTGGCCGCGCCTGCCTTGGTAAAATGCGTGTGGTCGCTTCCGCCCTTTTTGTCGAGAATGTAGTAGCTGTCCAGCACAAACTGCCTTTCCGCTTCAGTTCCTGGAATGCTGTTGTAATGGGCAAGGGCCAGGTTATGGGCATCGATCAAAAAAGCGCCGCCAAGCCTGGCTGCTTTTTTTGCACTTGCCACGTATGAGTCGTCGGTGCCTGCGGGATGAAAGCCGTGCCTTGGCACTGGGGTGACGATTACAGGGATACCGCTTCTTTGTTTGACACCTTTAATATAGTAATCAACGAGGAGCATTTCATAGTCCGCATTGTTAACATAACGCTCTTCTCTATTGTGGGAACCATCATTATGTCCGAATTGAATCAGGGCAAGATCACCGGGTTTGATGCTGAGCAGGACTTCTTCCAGCCGGCCTTCCCGGTAATAGCTTCTCGTGCTTCTGCCGCCGATAGCCTTGTTTTCTACGGCGAAATTGGAACCTAACAACCTGCCGATCTTTTGCCCCCATCCGGCCATGATGTCCGCGGCGGCACAGCTGGCTACGGTGGAATCTCCTATGATATATGCAGTAGGTTTGGGCCCGCGCGGTTTTGCAGGAAGCCTGCTGACTTCGATATTGTCGACAAAGGTTTCGAACTGCCTGCCATCGCCCACATCCCCGATAAGCTCCAAATCCAAAACGCCATCGATCAAAGCCACATCGAATACTATTTCTCCACCGCCGTGGGTGATGGTACCTTTGATGATGTGGTTGTCATTTTTTTCCGTCGAGTGCAAACGCTGTGTAGGTACATTTTCCACGCCTATAGTCAGGCTGCCGGGAACCTGATCGCAACTTGTCAGCTTCACCCGGTAGTTCCCCGGATCGAGATTGCGCTGGAAACGCATGTCCAGTGCAGCTTTGAAATGATCTGAGGCAGAGCTTGTTCCTGATTCATGGCACATTGAATACACATCCTTCGTTCCCCGAATCTTAGCTGGTAGGTAAGACCAGCCCTTATATACTATATTATACCTTTGTGGCAGTGAAGTCACGAGATTTTTGGCAGTTTCAACGAGGACTCCGGTTAAGCTTAAGGCTCAGATATCCATGAAAATGGAGTAGTCACCGTTCTGCAGCTTGCGGAAATGGCTGGGGCTGCAGCCGGTCAGTTTCTTGAAAGTCCGGTCGAAGTGGGACACATTGTTGAAGCCAGTTTCGGAACTTATTTGGGAAATTGACATTTCTGTATTCCTGAGCAGCTTTTTGGCATATGTAATCCTGACAGAATTAAGGTACTCGACAATGGTCAGGCCTGTCACCTTCTTGAAGGTGCGCGCCAGATGAGATTTGCTGATATGGAAATGTTCAGCCAGGTTGGCGAGGGCTATTTCGTTCATGTGGTTGCTGCCAATGTAGGCGACAACATCATGGATTTTTTTGTGGACATATGTTTCCTGGATCAGCTTGTGATTGCCTGACAGAGCGTGGCGGTGAATAAAGACCAATGCCTGTGTTATCTGGGCGCGGACTATGGATTTGAACCCTGCGGCTTCGTTTTGCATTTCATCCAAAATGTTCAAAAGAATGGACTCGATAATAGATTGATTTTTCCGTTCTAGAGAGATCACCGGCGTACTATAGCTGAAACACTCGGTCAGATCAAGGTCGTCCGGATCATCCGGCGCCAGGAAATCGTGGGGAATCTGCAGCACAATGCGCTCGTAATCGGGAACATTGGTTGGGCGTGTTTTATGGATCACATTGCGGTTGATCAATACTACATCTCCACGCTTGACGCAGTAATCCTGACCGCTGATGTAATAGAAACGTTCGCCGTTGCAAAGATAGAAGAACTCGTAGGTATCGTGGGCGTGATAATGATTCATGCTTTTACTTGGATACCCGTTGGCTTTAAAGTAGTTGATCCGGAAATTGTTAAATCTCAGTTCCACCTGCTTCTCCACGGCTGCAATCCTCCCTGGCCTGTCGCTGTGGTTAGCGCCAGTCTTACACATTGATATTCTATCATAAAAAAGCACGATATGTAAAATAGGCGAACAAAGGAGCATTATTTCTATAGCCTGTTTGATCATGAATTTGTTATAGTTGTGTTAACAGCAGAGGGGTTTTTTCCTATAACTGGTGAATAAGGAGTATTGGAAAGGGGTATTGGCATGAAAAAAATGGCAGTGTTTCTGGTTGTCCTGATGGCTGCTGCATTTGGTTCGGCTGCTTGTGCCGGGGCTGATCTGAGCCAGCTACTGGTATGGCAGGAAACGTTTGCGGAGTCCTTCGGAGTTGTTCCGGGTTGGCAGGTTGCTGAAATTGACGGTAAGCGGGGATTACAGTATGAAGCGTACGATGCAAAAGCCGTAATTGAGCTGATGTTTCCGGTACAGCCGAATCATGGCCGTATAGAGTTCATGGTTTATCAAACCAGCGGCAGCGGCAGCAATTTCGGCATCAAGCCCTATCCAAAGGGTGATCCAAACTTCATTGATTTTTGGATCTCCAAAAGTGGCGAGGCACGCTTGTGGCGCGGCCTTGATCCTGAAAATCCGAATGATGTGTATGAGAACGGCCAGTGGCATGAATTTGCCTTTGAATGGAATAGTTCCGAAGGTACCTTTACCGTTTATGCAAAGATAGATGGCAATTGGGTGCAGAAATGGAATGCCTCCGGGATTTTCCAGGCTCCATTCGGCCTGTACCTGGATGGTGGCGCAGGTGGTTCCGGCGCTATCGGCAGTTTGAGGCTGTATGATCTTAGCAAGTAGGAAGGTATAAGACCAAATGATTAATCCCTTCTTCAGTTTTCACTGTGGAAGGGATTCTTTATGCAGGCATGTAAATAATAATAATACAGATCTTTTGCGTGCAAGATCAATTTTATGGACGGGGCTGTCAAAGCTTATCTCCAGAAAGGGGATGATTCATTAACCTAAAGCGTCTGGTTGGATGTTGACCGGGAGTAAGGATTGACTATTTAACTGAAACAAAGGAGGGCGTTTATGCAACAACCAAAAGCCCGTTTGCTGGCCCTGGGCACCTTGGCGGCTGTCTTGATGGTTGGGCTCATGTTTGCTGCAGCCACACCTCATGTGTTGGCTTCAGATGTGAATGTTGTCTGGACCAAAGCCGATGGTATGGATTTTGCTGGAGATGACATCTGGTTTTCAGAGATGTACGGTGCGACTAATGGTTTCCCACTGGAGAACCAGATTGTCGGTGACGATCCTGTCGTGGGAAGAGCTTTGACCTTGCAGAAGGCCAGTACCGCTGGGCGTGCCATGGGCAGAGTGCTCAGCGATACACACAGTGTAGGGTTGTATCAAGTTGAATTTGATGTGAAACTTCCCTCAAATCTGGGTGCGCCAACTCGGGGTGCCGCTGTGGCGTTCTTTGAGACCGGGACAACCATCGATACGAATATCAGGCGTTCTTATGACAAGCATGTGTTCCGGATCTTGACTATTGACCCTTCTGATGGGGTGGATGGCGGCCTTTATTTGGACTTCAAGAAGAACATTGCCAACCTTGTTGAAAAGGATGATTCCTGGCAGATCTCCGCTGCAAATCTCGAGAATGCGATAGCTGTCACTGCTGTTGAACCTAAGTTTACTGCCGGCCAGTGGATTAATGTTTCGGCGATACTGGATTACGATTCACATACTGCAGTAGTGACGCTTACTCTGCTTGAAGGGCCGGATAAAGGTTATTCCCGCACGTTTGCCACTGATCTGCCTGGCGAAGACAACGGCCTCGGTTTGATGGCCGTTTGCGGCATCACTAAAGGCGGCGGTTCGTCGTGGACTGCGCAGATTGCGAATATCAGCATATATACCGGCGTTGGTAAACTCGCCAAGATTGGCAGGATTCGGATAGATGAAGAACCCAAAAACTTAGTAGCCGTGCTAAACTGGATGGATGAGAATACCCGCATCAGTGTTGCGGCGACAGGTATCGGGGTTGAATCACCCCTCGCTTACCAATGGTTTAAAGCAAATGATCTCAGTGGTGCAGGGAGTGTCCTGATCAGCGGCGCAACCAGCCCAAGCTGCGTCATTCCGCCCGATCTTGATCTGGGCGATCATTACTACTACTGCGAGATTTCTGCACAGGGCGCAGACCCGGTGCAAACAAGTACTGTGGTTGTCACTATCCGTGAACCCGTTGGCGAGAAAAGTTGGGGTGCTCATTATCCCAGCGAGTGGAGGTATGTCTTCCAACGCGTCTCGTTAATGGAAAACAACCCACAGATGTATTTTAATGATCAGTTAAAACCCGTCTTTGAAGAAGACCCGGAGGTCACGCCGCTTCTGATCAACGGGACACTGCTGATACCCTATCAGACGGCGGTTGAAGTCCTCGGGTCTGACGTTGAATGGCACCTGTCTGATGATTTGGGTACGATTACTGTAACAAAAGGCAGCCGCACCTGTGTATTGGGGGTCGGAGGCGGGACCATGCAGGTGGACGCCAACAGCGTTCCATTGATGGCTGCACCGATGGTAATCCATGACATTTTGTACGTACCGGCTGAAGCGATTGCTTCAGCACTCCGCATTTCAGCGGGATGGGATGTGGAGAGCGGTGTTTTGGTCATAACCGCAGGTTTCCCTGTGTTCCAAACGACAGTATCCCACAGTGCAATGAACAGCCAGGCGGAAAACTGGTACGGGACGAATGAGTCAATACGGCTGGCCAACAACATTCTGCTGTATCAGAGGAACAGCGGCGGCTGGGTCAAAAACATCGACATGGGCGTCCAGATGACAGAAACCTTGAAGCAGCAGCTGTTGAGGGAGAAGAACAGAGCTGATGCCACGCTTGACAACGGCGTTACTATCCCTGAGATCCGTTACTTGATTAGGATGTATCAGGCAACCAAAATCGAGCGTTATAGGGATGCTTACATGCGTGGACTCAATGCTGTCCTTGGTGTTCAGTACAAGAATGGTGGTTTTCCGCAAAGCCTGCATCCGCCAACATCATACCATGGCGAAATCACGTACAATGATAACGCCATGACTCAGGTTTTGCGTCTGTGGTGGGATATTTACTCTAACCGCAAACAGTTCTACAGCATTGACCAGGATACTCTTGCCAGAATCGAGGACTCGTTGATCCGGGGTATCGACTGCATCCTGGACACGCAGATATACTCGGAAAAACAGGGCATGCTCACCGCCTGGTGTGCACAGCACGACCGGGTTACGCTTGAACCAAGCTGGGCGAGGGATTATGAGCCGCCATCAATCAGCGGTTCTGAGTCGATCGGCCTGATCAACTTCTTGATGGGGCTTGATCGGGAATTCTTGATCAGCCTGGATCAAGGCAATACCTTGGGAGAAGAATTGTCCATCTGGGAGCGGGTCCAGAGTGCTGTTCACTCCGCAGTGGCGTTCTTTGAACATGTGGAAATCCGTGGATACCGGCACATTACCGGCACGTCTCCATGGGGCAGTGACCGGAAACTGGTCGAAGATCCGCAGGGCAGTGGCCTTTGGGCAAGGTTCATCGATATTGACACGTTTGAGCCGCTCTTCTTTGACCGCAGGCAGCCAAACCTGCGCCCAAACCCCAGGGAAGCGGATACCTACAGGCCTTTAGTTACAGGCGCAATGCCCGGCAAGCATTATCCCGGAGGCGGCAATCTGCGGAACCTGTACCGGGATGCAGAGGGCAGCTTGCACCCGATTATCGTGGGCCCGAAGGGTGAGCTGATCCGTCCTGAGGGCACTGAGCTGGATATTGCGACAAGTTACGCTAACTTAAGCCATGAACGGCGCAATGGATATCAATATATTGGCGTTTACGGCGCCAAAATGCCTGCTGCCTATGGGGCCTGGCTGGAAAAGAACGGTCTGTCCCGGCCTTAGCTTCGGCATGTACTGGCCATAAGGCGTATCAGGAGGATTAAAGGAAAACGATCTCATTCTCAAGGAAGAGAGAGTGAGACTGTTTCCTTAAATAGGCGGACATAGCGTTGACAAAATCACAATCGGACTGGATTGTAGGAAGGGTGGGATCTGTGGAAAGCCTGAATCTTGGAGTGTGGGATCAATGCATAAACCTTGCGTTGGAAGCATATAATGCTGGGTCTGTGGGCATCGCCGCCATTGTCGTGGACAAAAGCGGCAAGCTGGTTGCCAAAGGGAGAAACCAGCTTAATGATGATTTGGATTCGGGCAATATCATAAAAATGACTTCCATTGCTCATGCGGAAATGAATGCCCTCAACAATATTCCCCGGGAAAGGCAGCAGGATAGGGAGCTTGTACTGTATACAACTGTCGAGCCGTGTCCTATGTGCCTCGGAGCAATAGTAATGTCCAAGATTAGGAAGGTGATCATTGGATCTGCAGATCCATACACAGGCAGTGTGCAGTTGTTGGAAAAAGATGATTATCTCAGGAAAAAAGGCATTACAGTCGAGTTTGCACAAGGGAAAGGGGAAGAGATGTGTTTTGCTTTGCATTACCTTTCCTTGAAGCGAGATATCGGGCCTTTGCATCCGATTTTTTCGTCCATCCATACACGGTATCCTGTCTATGCAAAGAAACTGGACAATTGGATTGAGGCATCGCGTTTTGTATATGGTGAGCCTGTTGACAGAGCACAGCTTCTGGAAATGGTTGGATGCTGACGGGTTCTGGCAAACTAATCTGAAAGGAAGTAAATCAATGGCAGAGATTGCGAGGGTATACCGACAGACTGTGCCGGCGATGCGGTTTATCGGCAAAAAGTACGGAGATGAAGATCGGGTGAACGGTGGTTTCGGGGCCAAGTGGGAGGAGTGTTTTGAAAGCGGGTTGTTTGCACGGCTGGAGAAACTTGCAGATGGGGGAATTCCCGGTTATGACGAGAGTGGTGCTTACATTGGACTGATGCGGTGGAAGCAGGGAGAACCGTTTGAATACTGGATCGGTATGTTTGCGGCAGCCAACACTTCCGTGCCTCAAGGCCTCGATTATCTCGATTTTCCCGAAAGCGAATTGGGAGTGTGCTGGGTTTACGGCCATGAGCAAAACATCTATGGCTTGGAGGAGCAGTGTGCCCTTAAGCTTATCGAGGAAGGATATGAGATTAGAACCGATGCGGCAGGAGCTTACTGGTTTTTCGAGCGATATGTCTGTCCGAGGTTTACAATTCCGGATCAGGATGGCAAGATTATCTTAGATCTCTGTCATTATATCTAGGTGAAGCCCCTATCGATGATCCACTGATGAACTGGTCACGGCCGGACATTAGGAAGCTGGTGGGAAGGAGTGGCTGTACGATGCTAGTTTTCCGCAAGGCTGCACTTGATGACTATGAGCAAATACAACGGATCAAACGTCAAGTTCACTCAATCCATGTTCATGCTCGTCCTGAGTTTTACAAGGCTGTTGAGGTACCTCTGTCATTACAGCAGTTTCAGGCCGCTCTCAGCAATGAAACGGTTGACTGTTTTGTTTTGTGTGATAATAAGACAGTTCTGGGCTATGCGGTGGTCAATACCAGGATTGTTGCCGATCATCCTATCATTCATGATCAAAAAAATCTGTATGTAGAGGATTTTTGCATTGACGAACAGCACAGGGGTATCGGCCTTGGCACTGAGCTGTTTAAGCAGCTCGAAGCCCTGGCACTCAGGGAAGGATTTGACTCTATCGAACTGGATGTATGGGCGTTTAACTGTTCCGCTAGGGCGTTTTATGATAGCATGGGCATGGAATGCAGCCGCATAAGAATGCACAAGGCGCTGAATTGAGAACATACCTGGTATCAGCGGCATCCATGTTCTGGATAAACAGCATGCGATACCGATACTGGGAGGATTTATGCCTTATGCGAAAGACCATGAATAGGATCAGGGCAACCAGCGTTTTCACTTTGGAAGTGGCGAACACTATATTAAAGCAAACTCTTTTTGGTTACAAGGTGGTCTGAGCCAATGACAAAACTGAGGTCGTCAAGTAAAGCGTTGCTCCTTTTTGTTGTGCTGATTGTGGCCGCTGCCGGTATGATCAAAGCTGCAGACAGACAGCGAAGCCATCTGGAATCCCTGCAGCGGCAGCTGGAACTGATGCAGGCTGCCTATGCCCCCAAAACACCTCAGAAAGCGGTGGAGAAGTGGGCTGAGGCGGTCAAGGATCGCAATGGAGCAGCCCAATTTGCTGTGCTGTCCCCTCAGCTGCGGCAGGATCTGCAAAGTGAATTCGAAGCCCTCATGTGGGTGACAGGGACATCCAGCCCCTGGGTGGATCAGTACGCGGTCGTTGGCGAGCGAGGTCTCAGCGAAGACGAGACCGAGTATAGACTGCAGTTTACGTTGGCTGCATCTACAGGCCCAGTAGGAGTGTGCACCGTTGAACTGGTCATAAGTAAAGGCCCTGAGGGATACTTTATCACCCAAATCCATTCGGAGACAGACGGACTGTTTCCCAGCGGGAGGTCAGCAAAGGAGAGCGGAGCAGCCGCAGGGCAGGCCAATATGGAGTGGCGTGTCGATCCTCTCCCGGCGGACAATTAATCAAGAACCCTTGGTTCCGCACAGGCGTTCAGCCATCGCTTGCCGGCTGGGTGGAAGGCAAGCCAGAAACCGGGTAATCCTACGCCTGACGATATCATTGGCACCGCAGCCAGGATATCCACCGGGGCCTCTGGACCGAAGTGTGGCAGCCCTTCTACCAGGTGTATACCCAGGTGATCACACCGGAGTCGCGCATGGGCAATGAGCTCTGACGTTATTATTCCGGTACCACAGATATGGCCACAACAGCTTTGGATCGCGGTTATCCCTTTTACAAAGTTGAGATCTGCGGTAATCTGCCCGATAAACAAGGCGGCTTAAAGGTTACTGGTGTCTACTTCACTGTCAGCGATTAAAGAGTGATGAATCAAGAGATGATTGTTTTGGTGAAAAGCGCAGGCCTGGATGTGAGAGCCAGGCTTTCGCTTTTTTCCATAGGTGCAAAAACGTTAAGTTTTTCTTGAAAGAGGGAGATTTACTAAAATACATCTTGATTTTTATCGCATTATTTTAGTAACAACGACTGTTCTTTTTTGCGAAACGTTTACAAGAATACCAAGATGTGGTATCATAATGTTAAAAGTTTCTCACTGCTTTTGGTGAGAAAGGATCAAGACTGCAAGGGGGAATTCACTGTAATGAGCAAAGCGAGCATCGCAAGGTCAAACGGATTGTTCGTGCTGATGATCATCAGCCTGGTTTTTGCTTTCCTGCCGGTACCTGGGAGTTTTGTGCAGGCTGAGGCTGGAGGAGTTGTTGCAGGAGAAGGTTACGACGGCGTACGGCGGATCTATGGTGATAATGGAGAGGTGCTTCTCGAGCTCCAGCCGGATGAGCTGTTCATTTTCACGATGAATTCAAAAATACTGGAGAAATCCAAGCCGGCACGGGAGAAACTGATTGGTCAGTATATCAGGGAGAAGTTCCCGAACCTGAAGTTCAGGATTGTCGACTGGGACGAGAATGGGATCCGGGAAGCCCATTTTGAGAGTTCGGGAGTATATCCAGATCTCTGGTTCAACCTGGTTGCAAATGTCAGCGCAGACAAGAACACTTTGTTCATAGACCTAACAGATCTGGTTGAGAAGTATAGTTTTGACCTGAGCCGCATTAGTGAAGCGTGCATGGCCATAGCCTATGACCGCGGTATGGGCCAAGTTTTAGTCATTCCTTTTCAGATCAACGATTACATTCTTTTCTACAATAAGACCATCTTCGACAAAAAGGGCATTTCCTATCCTTATGCAGGCATGACATATAATGAGGCCTACGAGAAGGCAAGAGCGCTCACGTTTGGTGAAGACATCACCATGTATAAAGGATATGCGCAGCACCCAGATTTTTACCTGCAGCATAACCAGTTAGGCCTTGTCCCGTGGAGCGTGACTGAACCAAACAAAGTAGTGCTGAACACACCGGAATGGGTGGAGCTTGTCAACAATTTGGCGCGGTTCTACCAGATCAGGGGCAACAAATGGAACTCAACCGATGATTTCTTCGTCCTGGGCACAGCCGCCATGTGTGTTGACACCATTGAAAGACTGCTGCAGGTAACTCTGCACCCAGAGTATGTATCCTCCGGTGATAGTCAAGAGTGGCAGAGAAGGTTCGCCCAGAACGGTCTGCAGCCGGGAACTTGGGATATCGAGCCGATTCCGCAGCTCAACGAGGGAGACGCGAACACTTACATTCCCAATGTGTTGGGATGGTTCATAACCAAACATTCAAAAATGCAAGAAACTGCTTTCCAGGTCATCATGCACCTGCTCTCGGATGAAGTGCAGCTGGCCAGATCCAAGGATGGTATCAAAGGGGTGTTGGCCAATCCGGAACTAGCGGAACACTACGGTGTAAACATCCCGGAACTGCAGGGGCTTAACCTTTCTGCGGTATACTGGGGCAGTAATGCTGTGATTCCGGTACGCGATCCCAAGGTAGTAGGTTATACTTATTGGAAAGTCGATTTGTGGAAGGTCTTCAGGCAATATGTGCTCCAGGATGGGTATCCGCCTGATTTGGCTCTCAAGAGAGTGGAAAATGAGCACAATCAAGCAATCCAGGAGCAGTTGGGGCAGTAATCGGGTTTGGCAACAAAATGGTGTTCTGTTTTAGATATATCAAGAAAGGAGCATGTTGAAATGAGAGCGAGTAAGAGATTTACCATTTTGATGCTGGCTGTGGCACTGCTGTTGCTGCCGGCTTCCGGAGCATTGGCTGCGCTTGTGGAAGGCGAAGGCTACAGTGGTGTCAGGAAGATCCTCTCTGAGGATGGGTCTACGGTTCTGCTTGAGCTTGAGCCGGACGAATTCTTCATTTTTGTTACCAACAACAAGATTATGGAAAAATCTCAGGCGGCAAGAGAACGGCTGCTCGGGCAGTACATCAGGGAGAGATTCCCAGATCTGAAATACAGGATTGTTGTTTGGGATGACATGGATATTCGGGAGAAGAATTTCGAGATCTCAGGCGTATATCCCGATATGGTCCTGGATCTGATCGACCGCAACACAACCCGGACCATCAAAACTTACGGGATGGACTATGATCTGACAGCTCTCATCGAGAAGTACAACTTCGACCTAAGCCGCATCGACGAGGCTTCCATGGCCATAGTCTACGACCGCTCAACAGGTGGCGTGCTGTCAATCCCTTTTGAGATCAATGACTATATTCTCTTCTACAATAAGGCTATCTTCGACAGGAGGAACGAGCCGTATCCTTACGCCGGGATGACCTATGATGAAGCATTCGAAAAGACACAGAGATTGACATTTGCTGAAGAAGTCGGCGACACAATCATGTCTTATAAAGGTTATCAGCAACATCCGGATCAATACCTGAAACTGAACCAGTTGGGATTGATTCCTTTCAGCTTGACAGAACGGGATAAGCTTGTGCTGGATACTCCAGAATGGCTGCAAGTTGTGGAAAACATGTCCCGCTTCTATGACATTCCCGGCAACGTTTGGAACAAGACAGACGACTTCTGGCAGAAAGGCTCTGTGGCCATAGCTGTCGATCATATCGAACGGCTGCTGCAGGTTGCCATGGTCGAAGACTACTGGCCTGCCAATGAACGGGAGCAGTGGCTGAAGTGGCAGACGGATACCGGTGCCCTCGGTAATTGGGATATAGCGCCAATTCCAGTGATGTTCGAAGGCGATGACACCATCTATCGTCCAAATGTGAACGGTTGGTTCATCCCCAAGCAGTCTCAGATGAAGGAAACTGCGTTTCAAGTGATTATGCACCTGCTGTCCGACGAGGTACAGATGGGAAGGGCGAAAGACGGCATGAAAGGTACTATAAAGACTCCGGAAATTGCCGCAGCTTACGGTGCAAATTTGCCTGAACTGCAAGGGCTCAACCTTGAAGCAGTCTACTGGGGCAAGAATGCTGTTCAACCAGTCAGGAGTCCGGAAGTGGCCGGCGAAGGATACTGGGATATTGCCCTCTGGAAAGTATACCGGCTGTACATTCTTCAGCAAGGTTACAATCCGGACATAGCCCTTAAGCGGGTTGAACAGGAAGAGAATCAATGGATTCAAGATCGGATTGCCGAAGGCCATAAGTGGTAGGTTGGCAATAATTAAAACGGCTCCTGCGTTTGCAGGAGCCGTTTTTTCATGTCCTGGACGGGATCGCCTACTCCAGCACTGTTTGCTTGAATGTTATCAGTTCGCGGCATGAGCTTCGCGGACAGTTTCCCGCCGCCATTTCCCCCGTTTGTACAGCACTGATGTTAGTGCGGCACCAAGGGTCCAGGCAATCAGCAGCGAGATGAAAACAGATTCAGGGCGCCCTGTGGGGTACAGCTCGCTTCTGGTCAAATAGGCTATTCCATAGGCTATCGGTACCCTAAGGCCGATTGTGGTAAAAATTGAGATCCACATTGGGGTAACTGTATCGCCCACACCCCGCATAACACCAGCCAGACATTGAGTGATGGCCATGGCAATATAACCGGGTGCCAGAATGCGCATCATCCGCATGCTTAAGCTGACAAGCTCTTCAGTAGTGGTGAAGATGTTCATCAGGTGCCGGCCGAAAAGTAGAATACCGATAGTGATTACGGTTGCAACTGATACCGCCATCCTGGTTCCATCTCTGGCTCCTTGGAGGACACGGTCATGTCTTTTGGCACCAATGTTTTGGCCGGCGAATGTTGTCATGGCACTGCCAAACGAGAAGTTGGGCATCATGGCAAAGCCGTCAATGCGCATCACAATAACGTTGCAGGCAATTACCATTTCGCCGAAACTGTTGGTTAAGGACTGGACTGCAATGACGGCAAATGAAAAGATGGCTTGAGTAAGCCCAGAGGGCAACCCCAGTCTAATTAGTCTAATTGTTAGTTCTTTGCCCGGCTTCAGCAGCCGCCAGCCGAGATCAAAGTGTTCTTTCATTTTCATGAGTTTGAGCAGGCAGAGGACCGCAGAGAATGCCTGGGCAATGGCTGTCGCCAGAGCTACCCCTGGCACTCCTAAGCCAAGGCCGGCGATAAACCAGATATCCAAAACCACGTTCAGCATCGTTGAAACAACCAGGAACAGGAGGGCAGAAGCAGAATCGCCCAAGCCCCGCAGGATCCCGGAGAAGATGTTGTAGAACAGAGAGCCGGCAGACCCTATGAAAAGAATGCTTAGATAATCAGCACACCACTCAATGATTGAAGGCGGTGTATTCAGAAAGCCCAAAAGCGGCTTTCTCACTAATGGACCAATAACCATGATTACCACTGAGGTAAGCCCGGTTAACGTGATACAGGTGCCGATGGTGTGGGACAGGTTGGAGCGATCTTTGGCTCCAAAATACTGCGACACCTGGATGCCGGCACCAACGGAAATGCCGACAAAGAAAACCAGTAAAAGCTGGAGGACCGGCATGGCGCTGCCTACTGCCGCCAGGGCGTTGTCACCGATGTAAATGCCTACGATGATGGAGTCTGCGGTGTTGTAGAACTGCTGCACCACATTACCAATCAGCAGCGGGATGCTGAACTCGATAATCCGTTTCCAGGGCGTACCCTGGGTCATGTCTCTTGCAGTAAATAGTGCTTTTAAAGAAGCCATCGGGTAACCTCCAACAGAAATCTAGGAGCACATATACATTATGCTAATTCCGTTTTCGGGATCTGTCAATAGGCATCGGTGTTTTGTTACCCCGATATTTGGTTTTCTGAACAGGTTTGTGATTTGTTTAACGTTTTGCTTACGTTGGTATCGCAGGAGTTTGCTTGTCAATGGCGAAAATTCAAAGATTAAACACCACAGCTTGATATGACAATATTCAGGAATGGAGGCAATTCTTATGGCTGCAGTTCGGGTTTTGATCATGGGTGCCGCTGGGCGCGACTTCCATAATTTCAATGTCTTCTTTAGGAATAACCCTGATTACCGAGTGGTTGGGTTTACGGCAACGCAGATTCCCAACATTGAAGGACGGGTTTATCCCGCAAACCTTGCGGGGTCTGGTTATCCCGATGGGATCCCGATTTATCCGGAAGAAGAATTGGTCGAGATTATCCGGCGTGAGAATGTCGATCAAGTCGTCTTCGCCTATAGTGACGTCTCACATGAATATGTAATGCACAAGGCCTGTGAAGCGATGGCTGCCGGAGCTGATTTCCGCCTTCTTGGGCCCAACCACACTATGTTGGAAAGCAAATGCCCTGTAGTGGCCGTTTGTGCCGCCAGAACCGGAGCTGGAAAGAGCCAGACGACCCGCTTTGTAGCCCAATACCTTACCGACCGGAATAAACGGGTTGTTGTCATTAGGCATCCAATGCCCTACGGCAATTTGGAGGAACAGAAAGTGCAGCGGTTTGCTGAGATGGAGGATCTTGACCGGCATAAGTGCACCATTGAGGAGCGGGAAGAGTATGAACCTCACATCATGCGGGGCAATGTACTATATGCCGGTGTGGATTATGAAGCAATCCTGGTGGAGGCTGAAAGGGAAGCGGATGTGATCCTTTGGGATGGGGGCAACAACGACATCGCATTTTACAGGCCGGACCTGACGCTGACCGTGGTTGACCCTCACCGGGCAGGGCATGAACTGTTGTATTATCCGGGTGAAATCAACCTGCGCATGGCTGATGTGGTTGTGATCAACAAGGTGGACACTGCCAAAGCAGATGATATTCAAAAGGCAACAGCCAATATTAAAGCCAGCAACCCCGGTGCTGAGATTATCCACTGCCGTTCGCCGATTACGGTGGCTAATCCAGAACTTCTGCACGGAAAACGAGTCTTGGTGGTGGAAGACGGGCCGACATTGACGCATGGGGGCATGACCTATGGCGCAGGGTTTATCGCAGCCAGAGAAGCAGGAGCCCTTATCGTGGATCCCCGGGATAAGGCTGTTAAGTCCATTGCCGACACTTACCGGAAATACCCTCATATGGGTCCGATCTTGCCGGCAATGGGCTATGGGGACAAACAGATTGAGGATTTGTCTGAAACCATCGAGCGCTGTGAGGTGGATGCGGTGGTTATCGGCACACCGATTGACCTGCAGAGGATTATCACGATATCCAAGCCAGCGGTAAGAGTCACTTACGAATTGGCTGATGACAGCGGGCGTTTGGAAGAGGTCTTGGCCGAGTTCTGTGAATCTGTTTTGCGTTAAGTGTCAGGGATTGTGCCAGGCGGAAGGCGGAGCCTCTCCGCCTTTCTTTTTGGCAAAGGGATTCGAAGGATTGGTTGAGAAGGCATTAATGGGAAGAAATAAACCGAGCGAGAACAGGATAAGGAGTGTGGCGGTTTGCAGGTCATAGGCATCGATGTTGGCGGGACAAATACAGATGCGACCCTGATTGGCCCGGATTGGAACGCGGCCGGGATCGTGAAAACACCGACAGAACATGACAACATTCTTGCCAGCACCAAATTGGCATTCAATGAGATTCTAAAATACCTGGAGGATGATGTCCCGGTACAGCTGCACTTGTCCACCACTCTGTCAACTAACGCGATCATCGAAGGTAAAGGGGAACCGGTCGCTGTGGTAGCCATTCCCGGGCCCGGAGTCAATCCTGCTGCTTTTGGTTTCGATTTTCCTATCTATCCTGTCCAGGGTTATGTGGATCACCGCGGCCGGGTAGTTGAGGATGTTGATCCTGAGGAAGTCCTGACAGCAGCCAGGAATGCCAGGGCCAACGGTGCCAGGGCACTGGCTGTCGTGGGGAAGTTCAGCCAGCGCAACAACAGACTGGAGCTGGCTGCAGCAGATGCAATCCGGCAGGCAGGCTTGGGATTCGACCAGATTACCCTGGGGCATCAATTGTCGGGCAGGTTGAACTTTCCCCGGCGGATTGTTTCCGCTTTTTTGAACGCTAGTGTTGCTGGGATTCAAAAAGAGTTTGCTGCCATGATCGCAGAATTGATGACCGTCAATCCCATGATCACTGGTGTCAGGATTCTCAAGGCTGATGGGGGAACCATGGGGCTTGCAGAAAGCTGTGTGCGGCCGATTGAAACCATCCTGTCCGGCCCGGCGGCGAGTATAATGGCAGCTCGGGCTTTGTCTCAACACACCGATGAAAACATCGTAGTAGTGGATATTGGCGGAACTACAACAGACATTGCGGTAATAGTGGGCGGTGAAGCTCTGTATCAGCGGAACGGTGCCGTAATCGGCCGTTACCAGACCCTGGTCCCCGCCCTGCACACAGTATCCATCGGGCTTGGCGGGGATAGCGAGATCCATATGCATGATGGCCGGATCAGCCTTGGGCCTAAAAGGGCAGGGAGAGCCGCTGCCCTTGGCGGAGACCATTTAACTCCCACTGATGCAGCGGTTGGCTTGGGCTTGGCCGATCTTGGCAGTAGAGTAAGAGCAGTCGAGGCACTTAAACAAAAGGCAAATGGACAGTTCAGCTCCTGGGAAGGCCTTGCCCGGGCGATTGTAGATGCCTTTGCTTTTCAGCTTGCCCAAGCAATCCAAGAGGTTTACCTACGGCTGGAAAACGTTCCAGTCTATACCGTTTCCGAAATTCTGGCTCCTCCAGATATTAGGCCAAAGGCTCTCGTCGGATTGGGTGCTCCAGCGGATGTGTTTATACCGCAGGTGGCCAACAAGCTTGGCTTACCATGGGAAGTGCTGCCTTATCATGCTGGTGCAAACGGGATTGGAGCTGCAGCAGCACGGCCTACGGTGGCCACCACCTTGTATGTGGACACAGAAGAAGAATTGATGATCATACCTGAGCTGGGTGTTAGAGAACAGCTTAGGCGCGGCTTGCTTTTCGACCAGAATCAAGCGCGCCAGACTGCCATCGAGCGGACTAAAGCCTATGCCCAAAAGCTTGGCCTGAGCAATTGCGGCCAGGTGCAGATAGTAGAGGAAGAAGCCTTCAATGTGGTTAGGGGCTTTCATACTGTAGGGCGGATCTTCAGCATCAGGGCACAAATCCGCCCCGGGGTGCAGCGAGTGAGGTGAGAAATTTGCTTAAAGCCGGACGCAGCGTAGGGCTGGTCTTTTTCCCGGCGTTTGACTGGTGTATAACGCCTGATCATCCGGAAAGGGAAGAAAGGCTGCTTTACACAAGGGATCAGATTCTGGAGGAGGGGTTGTTGGATATTCCCGGCATTTATGAATACCGGCCCTTTATTGCCGACGACAAATGCATCCAACGAACCCATATCTGTGTGCCCAGTGTGGCCCAGAGAGTTGCCGAACCGCACCGGATTGCGGCTGGCGGTACAATGCTCGCGGCTGATTTGGTGTTGGATGGGAAGGCGGACTGCGCTTTCGCCCTGCTTCGCCCACCAGGGCATCATGCGAACCGGGTCGTCCACGGTTCACGGGGTTTTTGCACTGTCAATAACGAAGCCATCATGGTGGAACACATCCGCCACCGCCTCGGCCCTGAGGTCAGGATTGCCATTGTCGATACAGATGCCCATCATGCCGATGGCACTCAGGACATTTTTTACAACGATCCAGGTATTTTACATATTTCGCTGCATCAGGACGGCCGCACGCTATATCCGGGTACAGGTTTTATTTCTGAACGGGGTGGGCCGGCGGCCTACGGTCAGACCGTCAATATCCCTTTACCCCCGGGGACCGGGGATCAGGGAATGCTCTATGTTGTGGAAAACCTGGTCGTGCCTATTCTGGCTGAATGGAAACCCGATTACATCATCAATGCAGCGGGACAAGACAATCATTATTCCGACCCTCTGACCAACATGAATTTCAGTGCCAACGGCTATGCCCGGTTAACAGAGATGCTTAACCCGGATATCGTAGTCCTGGAAGGCGGCTATTCGATTGAGGGTGCCCTGCCTTACGTGAATGTCGGCATTATCCTGGCGCTTGCAGGCCTTGATTATTCACACCTCAAAGAACCGGATTGGCGTGGAGATGATCTGCGGCAGCCGCAGAATGTGATGCCGATAGTTGAGGATGTCACGGCGCAAGTGCAAAAACAGTGGGAGACGCGGCACGAAGCCAACCGGGAAGCGCTCTTTGGCCCAGCTCCGTTCTATGTGCGGGAACGTTCGATTTACTATGACACGGATCAGATTGTTGAAAAGCAGTATGAACAGATCAGGCTGTGCCCTGAGTGTTCCGGGTGGCGGGAGATTTATTCTCAGGCGGCGGGTGGTTGGATCAAGCCGGCGAAGGTGGCTATCGTTACGGTGCCGTGGTTGGTATGCAGGCAATGCCGCAGGGAAGCAGGCAAGGCCTATAAGAGGCTAGTAGAATTGGGAAGGTTTGATCAGGTGTTTTACCAGGATTGCGAAAAGGATGTGTTTATCCACGCCTGATCATCATAAGCCATGGGCCCTGCAAGTCCTTGGTTGAGCCGCACTTCACAAATCCAGCTTTTTGATACAGGCGAAGAGCTGGCGTATTATCCGGGCGGACATTCAGCAGCACATCTTTTGTAACCAGATCGTCGAGCGTATGAGCCAACAGTGCTTTGCCGATACCTTGCCCTTGGGCGGCAGGGCGGACTGCAATGGACAGAATCTGGCTGGATCTGCGGGGCAGTTTTTGATCCGCTCTGGTGTGCATCCGCATCAGGATTGAGTTCGCTGCCAATCTGCCAATCTCAATTAAGCGCAGATCCCGCATGCATTTCAAGGCCGCTTGCAAAACCCTGCCTATATTCTTAAACAAGAAGCCCACCCGTTCCTTGCCGCTTTTGATGCAGGTGTAGACACAATAACCAAGCACTTGGCCATCGGCTGTACGGGCAATCACGACCCGTGCGCCGGCAAAGTAGAGAAAAGAGTATGCGTTTGTCAAAAGCCTGACAAGCCTTGCTGGGTTTTTTCCGGCAAAAAAGAGTTGAACGCTTTCCGGAAAAGCCTCGCAATAAATCTCGGCAATTGGTTTTAGATGACGATGAGAGCCATATTCGAAGAACATCACTGTCACCTCAGATTTATTCAGGCATATCCACCTGTGGAAACAGCTCTGCCGGCGCTTCATGGAGAAGAACACTTAAAGGGACGATTTCCAGGCCTTTCGCCTGGATGGTCTCGATTGCCTTGGGCAGCGCCAGGATTGTTGCCCGGCGATCGCCACCTTCACTCTTGATCAAAGCGCCGCTGTCATGGAACAGGATAATGTCTCCACCTTTGACCCTGCTTTTGATGGTGTTTACAATCTTGTCTGCGGAGACGCCGTAGCGCCAGTCGCGGGTGGATACAGTCCACAGCACGATTTCTTGGCCCAAAACGTTGGCCAAGCGCCTGAACCTGCCGCCATACATGCCCCGGGGAGGCCTGACATAGGCAGGGTAGACTCCGGTTATGCCGGTAATGGCGGCAGTAGCTTCCAGAAGCTCTTTATTCAGATCCATCGTGGAAAGGGTGGGGATGTTGCGGTGATTGTAGGTGTGGTTGCCGATCTCATGCCCTTCTTCCACAATCCTTTGGGCTATCTCCGGATACTTCTCGACATGGGCCCCTACCATGAAGAAAGTGGCTGGTACATTGTATTCTCTTAGGATGTCCAGAATAGCTGGAGTGAATTCCGGGCTTGGGCCGTCATCGAAGGTTAGGGCTACCATGTTTGATGAACGGTTGCCGCTCCGGTAAATATCTGGCTGGTGGCCTATGCCGTTGTATACGTAAAAGGTAAGGGTGCCAAAGAGGGTGCTGATTGCCAGAACAATCGAAAGGATGAACAGAGCAGCCTTTACCGCACGCCTTTTTGCTTTGATCCAAAGAACCTGGATGATATACCAGAATAGGAATGTCAAAACGACTAAGGCCATGACATAGATTCCGATTCGCAATAATACTTCCAAACTCGCCACCCAAACCCCTCCGAGTACAACATATGCGCAGATGCTATCCTTGTTGCCCAATTAAAGAGATTATACAGTATAATTCGTGTTTCCTCAATAGATTTTAGCGGTTCAGGCTGGATTTATTGGTTCATTGGTGGTATAATTGCATTTGAAAAACCGAAGGAATGTGGACGAATGGCAAAGGTGAGGGTGGTTAAACCTGCGGCATTGGCCGGTGATTTTGCTTGTGGATTAAAACGGGGTGTGCCGATAACTTTGGGGTATATACCGGTAGGTTTTACTTTCGGGCTGATGGTGGTCACCGGCGGGTTGTCACCATGGATTGCCGTTTTTACATCCATGACCAATTTAACCAGTGCAGGACAGTTCGCCGGCATTCGTGTTCTGCTGGCCGGTGCTGGTTACATAGAGATCATGCTGACCACGTTGGTGATCAATCTCCGTTATGTCCTGATGTCGCTCTCACTGACGCAAAAGGTGGATCCCAAAATGAGTCTGGGCAAGAGGCTGATCTGCAGTTTTGGCATAACTGATGAGACTTTTGCCGTGGCTGGGGTGGAAGAAGGGCGTTTGTCATTTGCATATCTGCTCGGCCTGATTATTGGGCCGATCCTAGCCTGGAGCGGGGGCACTGCTCTGGGGGGATTGGTAAGTACCGCTTTGCCGCCCCAGCTTGGCAGTGCGATGGGGATTGCGCTGTATGCCATGTTTATTGCCTTGATTATCCCACCGGCGGTGAAGGCAAGGCCGGTTTTTGGTGTAATCCTGATATCTGTAGGGATCAATGTGGTTTTGAAGTATGTCCCGGTGTTCAGCTTCATTTCCGCAGGTTTTCGGATTATCATTGCCACGATTGTTGGAGCAGGCACTTCTGCTTGGCTGTGGCCTGGTTGTGATTCTCAAGGTCAAGCTGCAAAGGAGTAGGAAAATGGACGGAGCAATCGTAAACCCAATTACTGCGATACTGCTGATGGCTTTGGTAACATACTTGACTCGGGCAGTCCCCATGGCATTTTTCCGCAGGGAGATCGGTTCTCCGTACGTAAAGGCCTTTTTCCGTTACATGCCGTTTGCCGTATTGGGTGCGCTGACCTTTCCCGACATCTTTACCGCTGCAGGGTCGGTGGTCAGCAGTACTGCCGGATGCGCTGTCGCGGTTTTGCTGGCGCTTCGCGGCAAGAGCATGATTTTTGTAACGGTAAGTGCTATTGTCACTGTATACGCTGTTGGCCTTATATTTTAGGCGCAAAGTTACGTGGACTCGGGCAGGAATCCTGCTCATTTTTCTTTAAAAAACAAGTTAATCAAAGCCTAAGGAGATGATCCAATTTGCAGCGAACTTACAGCAATCCAATTGTAACAGGGTTTTTCCCGGATCCGTCCATCATTCGTGTCGGTGAGGATTACTATATGGCCAACTCTACTTTTGAGTATTTTCCCGCTGTTGTGATCTCTCACTCCAAGGACTTGGTGAACTGGGAGATCATTGGGCACGCCATCACTCGTAATGATTATTTGGATCTGGCCGGAATTGAGGACTCCCATGGTTTTTGGGCACCGGATATCTCATATTACAACGGAACCTATTACATCATGGTGACACTGCGCTTGAACAACAGGGATGAAAGCGGGCCTCGCAGGAAGATCCGCCGCCAACTGGTAATGAAGTCTGACCGCCCAGAAGGGCCGTATTCCAGGCCTGCGTTTATTGATGTTGACGGTATTGACCCATCCCATTTTGTCGATGATGACGGGACTCATTATATGGTACTTTCACCCGGGGCAAGCATAGTGAAGCTAAATGCCGACTGCACTAAAGCCCTCACTCCCAAGGTAACTGTCTGGCCTGGCACCGGGGTAAGAGCCCCGGAGGGGCCTCATATCCTGAAGAAGGACGGGTATTATTACGCGATTCTGGCAGAAGGCGGCACCGGGTATGGACACCGGATCACAGTTGCCCGTTCAAAGAACCTTTTCGGCCCTTATGAGCCAAGCCCATACAACCCGGTAATGATGCAGACTGATCCCGATGCTCCGATCCAGCGAACCGGCCACGGTAAATTGGTGCAGACCCAGAATGGCGACTGGTGGATAGCGTATTTGTGCGGGCGCCCAAATCAAGGCCGGTATACTACCTTGGGGCGGGAGACGGCGCTGGATCCGGTGGAATGGACAGATGACGGTTGGTTTACCATCAACCAAGGCAGAGGCCCAAGCTTTGTCCAGACGGCTCCGGATTTGCCTGAAGTGAAATACGAGGAGAAGTTCTTTGACAACTTTGATACTGACAAACTGCAGTTATATTGGCAGTTTGTCCGCAATCCCGACAACGACAGGTGGTCCCTGACTAATCGGCCCGGTTACTTGCGGATCTACACCAGCAGCGGCCAGATCGGTCAAATTGAAACCAGGAATATCATTGTCCGCAGAGAAAAGCACCATGTCTACCAAGCCACAGCCAAGCTCGAGTTTGATCCCGGCTGCCTGGAAGAAGAGGCGGGATTGATCTGCATGTATGGCCGCCACTGTTCGGTACGGATTTTTTTAGCAAAAGATGAGAGTTATCAGGTTAAGGTTGTTGAGATTAGAAACGATGTGGTAACAAAGCTGGGTGAGTCTGAAGCATTCGGAACGCCTGTGGTTTATCTAAGGATAGCTGTCGATCGGCAGGTGCGCAAATTCTATTACAGCTTGGATAATGAGAACTGGGTATTGGCAGCGGCAGTTGAGGATGCCACATTCCTTGCTGATGAAGGTGTTCGAATCGGCAAGCACCACACAGGGACAATGATAGGCATGTATGCTGTCAACAACGGGACAGGCAGCTGCACTCCTGCTGATTTCGACTGGTTCCATTATGAATTCGAATAAAGCGTTCCGCAGCTGTCTGGGATTTCGCTGTTGTGAGAGGGGAATAAGGAAGAAGGGAGAGCTTCTATGGCTCTCCCTTCAATTGCCCGGTTAGGTTTTGGTCAAAGCCCGAGAATGATTGATTGTTCTTCCTCGTCGGATAGAAGTTGGATAACGGTGATTTTCCACTTGCCGCTCAATTTTTTGAAGGTAAGTACGACAAGTCCAGCCTCAGTTTCGTCTGTCCACTCATTGGTGAATGAAAAGGGGATTTCGGCAACCCATTGGTTGCCGTTTTGCTCCAGGATAACCTCTTCACTCCAGGTAAAATCCGGTTCGGCAACCAGAAACATGAAGTAGATTACAGTGTCGTTTGGCCATTGAAATCCGGTATCCACTATCTTAGACCGTGACAACCAAGCCTGAACCTGGCTGTCGTCAAAATCGTCATCCCCCGAGGAATCCGGATTATCATCCGGTTCGGCATCTTCTTCAAGCTCCAAAATGGAATGGTACATCTCACTGAAGACCTCATACAAGAGCACTTCTTCAGCAGTTTCTTCAATAGCGGCGGTTACTTCCGGGTCTTCGAGGTTGCGCTCTTTTTCCTCGTATAGTGCTATCAGAGCATCAATTTTGTCGATAATGTATGCAGGCGTGTATTCGTCATAGGGATCAAATTCGGGATCGTCCTGATTCTCCAGGATTGGCACAATGTAACGTTCGATTATATAATCGATCTCAACAAGCAGCGGTGAAAGCTGATCTTCATCTAGGTGCCAGATATAAGGGTCTGCAAATTGCTTTTTCAGAGCATGATAGCCATCCAAATCACTGGAAACGATGTTTTCTTGGAAGCGCGCAATTTCCGCTTCGACTGCCTTTCGATCTTTGAGTTGGCCAATCCCAAAACATCCGGCAAAAAGCATCGCAACGACCAAAAACACGGCCATACGTGATGTTGAAACAAATTTGCCTGCCATTCAAAACTTCCTCCTTTATTTGGAGTACCTCTAGTTCTCATAATATAATAAAAACTATATTTGGCAAGTGTTGATTTTGAGAAAATTATCATAATTACCAGCATGCGGTTGTGGGCTCGTTAAAAAGATTGCATTCGGCAGGTAATATTCAACAAATTTCGAACTATAACATATGGACAAGACGAGGGGAAGATGGCCATGGACATTATAGGGCACAACCGGGAAGCTTGGAATAAAAAAGCTGTCCTGGGGAATATCTGGACCATACCAGCCGATCGCCATACGATTGAGCAGGCCAAGAAAGGCAATTGGAGTGTGTATCTGACTCCAACAAAACCAGTACCGGTGGATTGGCTTGGCGATGTTAGAGGCAAGCGGATTCTCTGCCTGGCAGGCGGCGGAGGGCAGCAAGGCCCGATCTTGGCAGCAGCCGGAGCGCGGGTAACTGTGTTCGACAACAGCCCTGCTCAGCTTGGTAAGGATCGGATGGTTGCAGAGCGTGATGGGCTGCAGATTGTCACTGAGCTGGGTGATATGCGTGATCTGACTCGTTTCACCAATGCCAGCTTTGATTTGATCTTTCATCCGGTGTCCAACTGCTTTGTCGATGATATCGAACCGGTCTGGTTTGAATGCCACCGGGTGCTGTGCCCTGGCGGAACTTTGTTGGCAGGCTTCTGCAATCCTTTGCTGTACATTTTTGATCCGTACCAATGGGATGTTAACAAGAAACTTGAGGTAAAATACCGGATTCCATACTCAGATCTGGAGCAGTTAACTGCGGAGGAATTACAGCAGAAAATCAAAAATCAGGAGCCGTTGGAGTTTGGTCATTCATTGGAAGATCAGATTGGCGGTCAGATTCAAGCCGGCTTCCTGATTAATGGTTTTTACGAAGATTCGTTTGGCAACGAATTGCTTGATCCGTATATTGATACCTTCATTGCCACCAGAGCGATTCGTCCGTAGAGTGGGGCTGCGTAAGAGTGGAGGGTTGAAGCTCTTGCGCATTGTTGTTCTGAGGGCGTACAGTCACTCGGCGGCGGGTTTTTTATTCTGACACAAAAATTAATTTTGGATCAAGAAGGAATTTGCGGACTTACGGTTAAATTTAAAGTGTTGAATATGCAGCGAAGCTGCCAAGGAGGTCGCAATTATGCGTACGCCAGTGTTGAGAATTTGTGGATTGTTAATTATTGTAGTGATGTTACTCAGCGGAAGTGTAATGGCTGTTAGTGATCCCAGCACAGCCAAAATAACACCGCTGGACACATGGTATGAAGAAGGGGCTCTTGGCGAATGGGCTCTGTTTACGCAAAGTGGTTTGGTGGTAGAAATGAAAATCGAAGCTACCGAAGAAATCAGGATTTGGCCATCGGATTTTGCCATTGGGTACATCGTAGATGATCAAGAGTATCGGGTTCCCGGTTATGGAATTACCAATGCTGTCTCTGATCCTGAAGATGAGAGATCTTGGCGTTTTAGCCAGCCGATCACAGTTCGCAAGGGAACGCGCTATTTCTTGGTGCTGTTTTCGGAATTGTCGCTGTCCTTAGATCAGACTGCGGTAATCAATAAGAAGATGAGTGATTTTCAGGTCTTTTATCGCACGCTCTTACCTGGTCAACTCACAATAGAGTTTGCTCAGCCAGAATATGATGACTACGAAGATTACTACGGCCCATACGATGATCTTGGCTGGTAATCCCCAACGGGACTGGTGATTAGCGAATAATGATGTGGTTTCATCTGGACCTCACTTTCCAGACGAAGGTGAGGTCTGTTTGCGTCCAGCTTGAATTCAAGCTATACTGATATTGTTAATGATAACTTGTACTGATCATGCGAGACGAGTAGAGGTTGGAGGTGTGATGCAATGGCAGATGTTAGCAATGCTTTGTCTGAAAAGACGCTGACGATCATTACTGGCTTACAGCAAAATGAAGTGACGGAGCGCCAGATCTATTTGAACCTGGCCAGACGGGTGGGGAAAGAATCAGATAAGGCAACCCTTAGGCGGATTGCTGGCGAAGAGGGCAAACATGCTGAAACTTGGCGCCGGTACACCAACAAGCGATTGAAGCCCCAATGGTTGAAGGTGTGGTTCTACACAGTTGTTAGTCTGATTCTGGGTTATACCTTTACGATCAAGATTATGGAAAAAGGAGAAAAGGTAGCCCAGTCCAACTACGCAGATCTGATTGCCGAAGTTCCCGAAGCCGAAACTATCCTAAGAGAAGAGGAAGAGCACGAGGAAGCATTAATTGCCATGCTTGATGAGGACCGCTTGCAGTATGTCGGCTCCATGGTGCTTGGCCTTAATGATGCATTAGTGGAGCTAACGGGTACACTGGCGGGCTTAAGCTTTGCCCTGCAGAATAACCGCATTGTTGCCTTGTCAGGTTTGATTACCGGTATTTCAGCCACATTGTCCATGGCATCATCTGAATATCTGTCTGCCCGTTCCGAGGGTAATGCCGATGCGGTCAAATCTGCGTTGTACACAGGGATCATGTATATCTTCGCTGTTGTTTTTCTGGTGCTGCCTTATTTATTGTATCCAGCGGATCAGTACTTAGGCGCTCTCTTTACCATGCTGCTGATTGTGATCGCGATTATATTTGCCTTCACTTATTATATTTCAGTGGCCAAGGATTTGCCGTTTAGGAAACGCTTTCTGGAGATGGCAGCCATCAGTTTGTCCGTTGCTGTGCTTTCATTCGCGGTAGGGTTTGCGATCAAGCATTTCCTGGGCATTGACATCTAGGCTGGGGGAGTAGAGGTAGACAGGGGACGGTTCTCTGTCCACACCCTGTCCACTCGTAAGAGGGAGGGCTTCTTCCTTGACAAATGCAAGACTGGTACTTCCATCTGCGGAGTACAGAGAAAGCTTTATTGCTGCCAATAAGGAATACCAAAACATGGGCGAGGAACATGAGGATATCGCGAAGCTTGAAGCAGACTTCACCAAGTACCTTGAGATGGTAAAAAACCATCGCCTAGGCTTGGATTTGCCGGAGAATTGGGTGCCGTACACCACCTTCTGGTTGGTGGAAGGGGATGAGTATATCGGTAGCGGCCATGTGCGCCATGCTTTAACACCAGCGCTGCGGATTATCGGGGGGCATATCGGATACTTCATTCGGCCCAGCTACCGCAGAAAAGGGTATGGAACGCTGATCTTGAAACTGTTGCTCGCTGAAGCTGCCAAACTAGGCATTGCAAATGCCCTGGTTACCTGTTTTGCTGATAATACTGGTTCGAAAAAAGTTATTGAGGCTAATGGCGGAGTATTTATTGGCGAAATTGTAGGCGAACTTGATGGGGTGCCGAGAAAATCTTTAAGGTACCGGGTTTATACCGGTTTGCGCAATAACGTGCTGTGGAACAACCAGAGGCGTTGGTATCATGGTTCGCCCTATAATTTCAGCATCCTGCGGGCAGGCAGTACCATCACTCAAAATGAAGAATTAGCTAGAGCTTTTTCCCACCAACCCACTCGCTTATCGATTGATGACGATGGCAAAATCAGCCATAACGGTACAGAGCCGGGGTTTCTCTACGTGATTGATGAACCTATAGTGCCTGGAGAAGACATTTACATGCATCCCCGCACTACAATGGATCCGGGATTGGAATGGCTGACGGTGCGTGGATTGAAGGTAAGGCTGAAGTGAGACAGGGTGAGACAGGGAACCGACCCCTTTCCTGCCTCGATTAACATAGCGTCACATAGCAAAGTGTTGGCAGCCCGTTGGATTACGCTGTCATCGTTAGGGAGGAAGTCAGCGGTCGCATCCCGAAATTTGATCTGTCCAAATCTTCCTGAAAGAATTGCTCATCGGAAGAACGCTGGAATGTCTTATGGTGGAGCAAAAAGTAGAATGGGGGGATCTCGATGAAAGCATTGCTGGTCATTGACATGCTCAAGGATTTTATTGATGACGACGGTGTGCTCACAACCGGCGAAGCCGGAAAAGCAATCATCGGTTTTATCAAGAAGAAGATTGATGAATTCAGAGAGCAGGGTTCTCCAATCATTTTTGTTTGTGATAATCACGAACCAGATGACAAGGAATTCGAGATGTTCGCGTCTCACTGCATTGCTGAGACTCCAGGCAGCGAGATCATTGATGAGCTGGAAGCCCGCAAGGGAGATAAGATAATTCGAAAACGGCGCTACAGCGCATTTTTCGGCACAGAACTAGATCTCTATCTACGGGAAAAAGGCGTGGATGAAGTCTATCTGGTTGGAGTCAATACCAACATCTGTGTCCTCTACACCGCAGCTGATGCCAGAAATTTAAACTACCGGGTCACCATCTATGAGAAAGGTGTCGCTTCATTTGATGAGAGCGCCCATCGTTTCGCCCTAAAAGAGGCGAAGAACACATTGGGCTGCAGTATAGTGTAGCTTACGAAACACACGGGAACTGCCTAGACGGGACGGTTCCATGTCGCGTCCCCATGTCGCGCCTGGCTTGCACTGGACAGCAGAAAAAGTCGGGCACAGCTCTCCGATGCATTCTAACATGAATCCAGGCCCGGGGAGTGTTTTGTATGAGTGGGTGGATAGCGGGTATCCAAAACGCAATTGAGTATATTGAGGGTCATCTGACTGAAGAAATAAACATTGAAGATATTGCAGCAGAGGCATTCGTTTCAGCATTTCATTTCCAGAGGATCTTCACTGCACTATGCATTTTGCAAGCAGCGAGGCTGAAATTGTCAAGGGTATATACGGGATCTGTATCGGCAGTGATGGCAAGCAATTTGATTACCTCATTGCCGATAACTACTTGCCGTGGAATGAAGTGCCTGATGGCTATGAAACCCGTGTGATCCTCCTCCATGGTTGATTTCATCAAGCAAAACGCCCAAACCATCTCGCTGCTAGGGTTGATGTTCCCGTTCTTGTTATCGGCCATTCTCAAGACTGCCCAGGGTTCTTCCACTGTCGCCCTGATGACTACTGCCGGCACAGTGGCACCGATGCTGTCTACCATCGGGCTGGCGACTCCGGCATTGGCTGCCTTGGCTGTAATTGCCATCGGCGCAGGCGCCATGACCGTGTCCCATGCCAACGACAGCTATTTCTGGGTAGTTACCAACTTTGGGGCTATGAATGTTGAGGACGGCTATAAAACTCAACCATTGGGCACATTGGTAACAGGAATTGCTGCGCTGATCAACGTATACTTGATTTACTTCTTTATTCGCTAACGAGGGGAATCGTTCCAAAAAGCGCCAAAGCAGACCGTGCTTTGGCGCTGCCCACAAAAACCAGAAGGGGGCAGTTTCTTTTGAGTCTGCGGGCAGATGCACAGAAGATTATAAATGCAGCGATCACTGCCGCTCTTCCTGATACAGCTGTCAAAAAGGCAATAATCGGAGAAGAATTTGGCAAAGGAAGATTGGTATTGGTGGCGATTGGCAAAGCCGCCTGGGCCATGTCCAAGGCAGCCAGTGAGCTTTTGGGTGATAGAATCAGTGATGGAGTGGTGATCACCAAATACGGGCATTCCCTGGGCGAACTACCTAAAATCCGGGTCTTTGAAGCGGGGCACCCGATGCCTGATGCCAACGCGTTTTTTGCCACCGAAGAGGCAGTCAAGCTCGTGCAGAGCTTGGCAGCTGAAGATACAGTCTTGTTTCTCATATCCGGCGGTGGTTCGGCTTTGTTTGAAAAGCCGTTGGTTTCGGATGAGGTACTGAAGGCATTAACGGAACAGCTTTTGGTCTGCGGTGCAAGTATTACTGAGATAAACACGATCCGCAAACGCCTGTCTGCTGTCAAAGGGGGTAAGTTTGCCAAGCTGTGCGAGCCGGCGCAGGTTTTCTCCGTGGTACTCTCAGATGTAATCGGAGATCCCCTTGACATGATTGCTTCCGGGCCGGCCTATCCCGATAGTTCCACCAGTGAAGAGGCCTTGGCGATTATCCGGAAATACAGGTTGGCGGTTCCTAGAGAAGTGGAACAACTGCTTGACACTGATCCACCTGCCGAGCTTGGAAATGTGAAGACGAAAATAACCGGCAGTGTCCGCCAGCTTTGCATTGCGGCCGAGAAAGCCTGTCAGGAAATGGGTTATAAACCCATGATCCTTACTGCCAGCCTTACTTGTGAGGCTAGGGAAGCCGGTAGATTCTTGGCAGCAGTTGCCCAATACCACGATCACTCTGATCAATCGTTGGCCTTTATCGCAGGTGGAGAAACCGTAGTTCATGTGAAAGGCAAAGGCAAGGGCGGGCGCAACCAGGAAATAGCACTCGCCGCTGCAGAGGGGATATCAGGGCTGAACCAAGCGGCGGTGTTTTCCTTTGGCTCGGATGGGACCGATGGTCCGACCGATGCCGCAGGCGGCTACGTGGACAACAATACCAAGCAAAAACTGGCCGAAAAAGGGATCAGCATCTTTGAGGCGTTGGAAAACAACGACTCTTACCATGCACTGCAGGCGGTGGACGGACTGATCATGACCGGGCCCACCGGTACCAATGTCAACGATTTGTCAGTCTTGTTGATCAAGCGATAGCCTGCGTCCCTCGGGCTCATTCCAGGTTCAGGCGAGGATTTAGTTGAGTTTGGCAGGAATTGGCCAATGGGATTCCTAACGTTTAATGTAATCTCCGTTATTACCAAGAACAAATGGAAATTCCATTGGGAAGGAGAATTGCCTTAATGTGGGTGTTGTATGCATTTGGCGCCGCAGTTTTTGCCGGGTTGACAGCTATCCTCTCCAAGATTGGAATCAGGAATACGGATTCCAACGTGGCAACAGCCATTAGGACAGTTGTTGTCCTTCTGTTTTCCTGGTTGATGGTGTTCATCGTTGGTTCTCGGCATACACTAGCTGATGTCAGCGGCAGAACATTATTTTTTTTAATCCTGTCAGGTTTGGCCACGGGCGCTTCCTGGCTTTGTTATTTTAAAGCCCTGCAGATTGGGGACGTGAACAAAGTAACCCCCATCGACAAATCGAGTACCGTGTTAACTATGATTTTGGCCTTTGTTTTGCTGCAAAAAAGCACAAGACGATTAAAGACATCGATGGCCGCAGCTGGGTTTTTCTGGTTCTATCGGGATTTGCCACGGGAGGTTCCTGGTTGTGCTATTACCGGGCTCTTCAATTAGGGGAGGCTAGTGTCGTTGTTCCCATTGACAGGCTGAGTATCGTTTTTACAATAGGCTTTTCGTACTTCATCCTCAAAGAAAAACTGACTGCGAAAGCTGTTAGCGGCTTAACCCTGATTGTTGCCGGGACACTGTCGCTGCTGTTGTGATCAAAACATTTAGTGTTGGCCAAGCTGCGAAGATATCTATATGGGAGGAAGGCCAATGAGTGATGTGTTCCAAAAGGCCAAAGAATTCATCTATAGGAATGCCAGGCCTCTGGATCTTGCCCGGTGGCAGTTCCACTTTGAAGGCGGCGGCAAAGAGGCTGTGATCAATGCATTGGAGTGTTATCAGAACGATGATGGAGGCTTCGGGCACGGCCTCGAGCCTGATTCATGGAACCCCAATTCCTCACCGATCCAAACCTGGGCTGCTACAGAAGTACTTAGGGAGATAGACTTTACAGACAGTTCCCACAGGCTGATCAAGGGAATTCTGCATTTTTTGTCCAGCGGACAACACTTTAATGGCAAACACTGGGCTAACATTATTGCCAGCAACAACCTCTACCCCCACGCACCGTGGTGGCACGCGGGGAGCACTCAAAAGTGGCATGATGACTACAACCCTGCTGCTTGTTTGGCTGGTTTCATCATCAAATATGCGGACAGGGACAGTCATGTTTATACGCTGGGCTGCACTGTAGCGCGGGAGGCGGTACATAGATACCGTGAGTACGGGCTTCTTGAAAACATGGCCGCCGTGTCATGCTATGTCCGCTTGATGCAGTATGTTGACGAAGCCGGGGTCACAGATGTTATCGATCTTCATGCTTTAAAGGCAAGGTTGATCGAGCAAGTTGCGTACAGCATTACTAAGGATACCAGACTGTGGGCCGACTCGTATGTCTGCAAACCGTCGCAGTTTTTCCATTCTCCCGATAGTATCTTCTATGCCAGGAACAAAGAAATTGCCGATTTTGAATGTGATTTCATAGTTGAAACTCAACTTGCCGACGGGTCATGGAACATTCCGTGGCAGTGGGACGCTTATCCTGAGCAGTGGGCAGTTGCACAAAATTGGTGGAAATCACATGTGATTATCAGCAATCTGCTTTACCTGAAAGGGTTTAAACGAATTTGATTGGAGGAAGTACAGTGTTAAAAACCAAAGACATCCATATGCGGGATCCGTTTGTTTTGCCGGTATTTGAGCAAGGCAAGTATTATCTGTACGGTACTACTGATGAGAATTGCTGGGTTGGCCCTTTTGTCGGATTTGATGCTTTTGCAAGCGAAGACCTTAAGAACTGGTCCGGGCCTTTTCCTGCTTTTAGGCCTCCCCTTAGGTTTTGGGCGGACCGGAATTTCTGGGCGCCGGAAGTGTTTGTTTACCAGGGCAAATACTTTATGTTCGCTTCATTTAAGGCCGAAGGAGTTTGCCGGGGGACCCAGATCCTGGCTGCCGATGATCCTATAGGGCCATTTGTACCTCACAGCGACGGGCCAGTGACACCACGAAATTGGGAGTGTTTGGATGGCACTTTCTATGTAGATGAGCATCAGCGGCCGTGGATGATCTTCTGCCACGAATGGGTACAGGCGGTCGACGGGGAGATTCATGCAGTGAGATTGTCCGATGATTTGAAAACGGCGGTTGGAGATCCGGTGCTGCTGTTCAAGGCATCAGAAGCGCCGTGGGTGCGGCCGAGAAGGCGCGTGTTTGACGGTATTGAAAAAGACGCCTACGTGACAGACGGGCCTTTCATGTATAAGGCCTCCAACGGCAGTCTGCTGATGCTCTGGTCAAGTATAGGGGCAAACGGCTACACCATGGGTGTGGCCAAATCCACAACCGGCAGTATCCTTGGCCCATGGGTTCAGATAGCCCAGCCCATCTTTGAACAAGACGGAGGCCACGGCATGATCTTCAAAACCTTCAGCAGCAGGCTGATGATCACGGTCCACACCCCTAATAAAACCCCGCTTGAACGTCCCGTATTTGTCGAAGTACGGGAAACAGACGGTTTGTTGGAGGTTGTTCAAGTCCAGGGTTGAAAAAATGCAAGGTGTGGGTTTGAAATTTCTTGACAGCTTGCCCATCTGGCTGAGGATTATCATGATGGCGACCTTGTGGAAGTGGTGATCGGGATGGCAAATGCCCTGGAAGGATCCTTGAAACTGAAGGAAATCTCATATATGCAACTGTGCGGGCCTTTTCGTGACAGAATGCTTTCCAGCTGATAGAGACCATCGAGGCGATGCATTTTGCAGCGCTTAAATCCAAGTACCCTGTTGAGTACGAGTGCATCAAAAATGAACTGACCGGCCGGCAAGCTCACGTCGACGGCGGAGTTTGCCCAACTGCAACAGCGGCATGAAGACCGGCAGCTGGTGGAAGAGCTGCTGGCCCAATTTCAGCAAGAACCACCTGATGACGACGATCAATTAGATCGGTGGCGCCAGGCCGGCGGAAATAGATCGCTCTAGGCCAAACCAAGCAATATGAAGCATTGTGCGGTAATATAACAGAGGGCAAATCCCGTTATAGTCGGCACCGCAAAAGAGACCCAAGTCCATTTCCAGCTTCGGGTCTCTTTATATATTGTCCACAGTGTTGTGCCGCAGGGCCAGTGGTTAAGGGAGAACAGTATTGTGCAAACAGCAGTAAGCCAAGTCCAACCGTTGTCAACCAGCAGTATGTGCAGTTCAGTAAGGCTTTCCAACTCCAGCATTGTTCCGGCTGCCGTATAACTCATGATTAGAATCGGGATTACAGTTTCGTTTGCCGGCAGCCCCAAAATGAAAGCCATGAGAATATACCCGTCAAGGCCGATTAAGCGAGCGAAGGGGTCGAGAAACTCTGCTCCGTGGGCCAATAAACTCTGGCCGCCGACGGAAATATTGGCCATGACCCAGATTACCAAACCGGCTGGAGCAGCAATGGCCGCAGCCCGCCCCAGCACATACAGAGTACGGTCAAGGAGCGACCGGACGATTACTTTAGCGATTTGCGGTTTGCGGTACGGCGGCAGTTCCAGAATGAAAGACGAAGGGATTCCCTTGAGAATCGTCAGGGACAGCAGTTTGGAGATCAGCAAGGTAGTTGCCACACCCAGGACTATGGCACCCAGGACAAACAGGGCTGCTGTTGCAGAACCAACCAGTCCTGCCGATGCGGCCGTAAAAATGGACGCCAGGGCGATGATTGTTGGGAAGCGGCCGTTACACGGTACGAAGTTGTTGGTGATGATGGCAATCAGGCGCTCCCTGGGGGAATCAATAATCCTGCAGGCGGTTACTCCGGCGGCATTGCAGCCAAACCCCATACACATTGTAAGGGCCTGTTTGCCGTGGGCACAGGCTTTCCTGAAATAATAGTCCAGGTTAAAGGCAATTCGAGGCAGGTAGCCGAGGTCTTCCAGAAGGGTGAAGATTGGGAAGAATATCGCCATTGGCGGCAGCATTACCGAAACGACCCAGGCCAATGTCCGGTACATGCCGAGGACAAGCATACCGTGCAGCCAGGGCGGTGCCTGTATTTGCAGCAGTAAACCGGACAACTGTTCTTCCAACCAGAACAGGGCATCGGCCAGCAGCTCCGATGGGTAGTTCGCTCCGGCAATGGTGATCCAAAAGACTAAGCCGAGCAGCGCCAGCATGACCGGGATGCCAAAACGGCGCGAGGTTAGGATATTGTCCAGTTTGCGATCGATTTGATGTGGGTCCGCCTTTTTAATGCTCACGACTTTGCGGGCAATGCTTTCAGCGGTTTGCACAACGGCGGTGACCAGCCTATCGTGTTCAACCTCCGAATCAGCAATAGTTTCCAGTGCAGGTGCGGCAGTTATTTGAATCGGCTTGGGTATGATTTTGCCGCTGACCATCTGTTCGATAGTGCATTTAAGCTGCTCTAATCCTATTCTGCTTCTGGCGACCGTACCGACTACCGGCACTCCCAGCAAGTCCGCCAGTTTCCCAAGATTCACGTCTATACCTTTTCTCCTTGCTTCATCGATCAAGTTCACGCAGACGATTACTCTTGGTGTGATAGCCATGATCTGGAGTACCAGGTTGAGATTCCGTTCCAGGCAGGTTGCATCGGTGACAACGACAGTGGCATCAGGCTTGTTGTGATAGATGAAATCTCTCGCAATCTGTTCTTCCTGGGAACTTGCAAAAAGGGAGTAAGTGCCGGGAAGATCCACCAGTACAAAACTTGTTCCGTTGTGTGTGAATTGGCCAAGGGCATTGGCCACTGTCTTGCCGGGCCAATTGCCGGTATGCTGGTTTAAGCCGGTCAGGTTATTGAAAATAGTGCTTTTACCTGTATTGGGGTTGCCTGCCAATGCTATGGTCGCTGCCATCGTTCCACCTGCTTTCATCAAAAAGTTCAACGACAATCTTGCTGGCATCATCCGCCCGCAAGGCGATTACCGCACCCCGGATCTGATAAGCGGTGGGATCTCCGGCAGGGCTCTTTTGGAGTGCTTTGACCACTGTTTCATTGATCAATCCCAAATCCAGAAGTCTGCGGCGGATAATTCCAGTGGATTTGATCTGTCTAACTTGGGCCGGTTGATCGATGGGAAGATGATCCATGGTTATCAAGTTTGCATTCATGGATTGGCGCTCCTTACCATAAGTTAGTGGTGGGAAACATTTGGCTAATCTAGCTTATGAACATGGGATGATTCTGGTTACTAAAAGCATAAAAAGGGGTAGAGAAGCATGAGCACTGATCAGCAGTTTCATACAGTCCGGGGGTATCAGCTGTTGAATGCCGAGGGAAGAGTCTTGACATCTGGTATGGAGGACTACTTGGAAATGATTTACCGCATCTGCCTGGAAGCAGGGTTTGTGCGCATCAGCCAACTGGCAGAACGCCTTAGTGTCCGCCCCTCGTCTGCAACAAAGGTAGTGCAAAAGCTGAGCGATTTGGGTTTGGTTGACTATGAAAAATACGGTAGAATCACTCTGACAGAACACGGGGGGCACCTGGGGGAGTTTCTGTATGCAAGGCACAAAACGATCCAAGAGTTTCTCGGTAATCTGGGCATTACAGAAAGACTGCTTCAGGATACAGAATTGATTGAGCATGATGTCAGCTATTCGACGCTGGAGTATATTCAAGTGTTCAATCAGTTTTTTGCGGATTATCCCGAAATCAAAGAACACTATTTCGATTATTTGCGGCATAAACTGAAGCGGAACAAGTAAAAGGAAAATTTCCTTTTTGGCAGGATAATTCAGGCTGACTCCATAACAATATTGTAGAGTCAAATTGTAGAGTCACCATAATGTAAGGATAAGCAAGCAGTGGGCGGGCGCATCAATGGGAAGCCGCCAGAGTTGTGAGGTGAGTTGGCAGAAGGAGAGGTTTTGCATGGATTGGCAAAAAGAGGTCTCCGAAGCACGGGCTGTGGCCGCTCGAGTTTTGGATTCTTTGGACAAGATTGAGAATAAGTTGCGAAGCGCCAGGGGATGGGGGTTTTTTGATCTGCTCGGTGGAGAACTATTCTCGAGCTTGATTAAGCACAGCAAAATGGATGATGCCCAAAGAATGCTCACTCAGGTTCAGGCCGATCTCTCCCTGCTGCAGAGGGAATTGAAGGATATCGATATCCACTTCGGCGATGAAATCAGTGTTGGTGGGTTTCAGAAATTCATGGACATTGTTTTCGACAATATCGTATCCGATTGGATGACGCAAAGCAGAATCAATAAAAGCTTGAGAGAGGTTTCCAGGGTGAGGGCTGCTGTTAATGAAGTATTGGCGGGACTCACCCGTTTGGAGAACGGCAGGGAGTAACCCTAGCTTAAAGCGGCCCGGGTGCTTTAAGCACACAACCGGGTTAATCCGATGGGAAGGAGTGGTGGCCGCTCAAGTAAAGGCAAGGGACAAACCCAGTATGTATAATAGCTACAAACAAGAGAGGTGTACAGTATATGATTAAAATCACATCTGACAGCACCTGCGATCTTTCGCCGGAGCTGCTGTCGAGCCTGGACATTACCTTGCTCCCTCTGCATATTGTAGTCGACGGTGACGATTATCGGGACAGCGTGGATATTACACCTGAGGATATTGTCAATTTTGTGGAAAAAGAAAAGAAGCGCTGTCAAACGACAGCGGTAAATACCTTTGAATACCAGGAGTTTTTCTCCCAATTTGCACCCAATTATGAAGCCGTTATTCACTTTAATATTGGTTCGCAGTTTTCTTCATGTCATCAAAATGCAAAATTGGCCGCCGCAGACTTTGACAATGTTTATGTTGTGAATTCACAGAATCTGTCGACCGGCCAGGGACATGTGGTCCTGGAGGCAGCTTATATGGCCAAAGAGGGAATCTCAGCACAAGAGATCGTAAAAAAGCTTGATATGCTGATCCCCTGTGTTGATGCCAGTTTTGTTATTGATAAACTGGATTATCTTCATAAGGGTGGGCGCTGTTCAGGCCTGGAAGCGTTTGGCGCACGGCTTTTGCAGATCAAGCCTTGTATTGAGGTCATTGACGGCAAGATGGTCGTTGGCAAAAAGTACCGGGGAAGTTTGGAACGCAGTCTCGAACAGTATGTCAAAGACAGGTTGGTGGAGAAAGACAACATTGATTACAGCAGAATCTTTATTACCCACTGCATGTGTTCCGAGCAAATGGTTGAAAAAGTAAGGGATGCAGTGAATGCGTATGCCAATTTTGAGGAGATCCTGATCACCACTGCAGGCTGCACGATTACCACCCACTGCGGGCCGAACACTCTTGGCATACTCTGCAAACGAACCGAAAAGAAGCAGTTATAGGCTTATGTGAAGGTTTTGTTGGGACAATGGGGACAGAAAGGATGTGACGCCCATTGACACCGATCAACATTCTCGTTACTATCGATGCGAATTACATTCAACCTCTGCAGGTGATGCTCAAATCGATGTTTCTCAATAATCCGGAGGAGCATTTCCGAGTCTTCCTGATGCATTCCAGGCTTGCACCGGATCATGTTGATGGGATCACAGCTTTTGTGGAACGCAACGGCCACACCCTTTCTGAAGTAAGAATCGGAGAAGAGTGCTTTTGTGATGCTCCTGTAGTCAAGCATTACACCAAGGAAATGTATTACCGGCTGTTGGCTTTTCGTTATTTGCCGCCGGAACTGCGCCGGATCTTGTATCTGGATCCTGACATTCTGGTTATCAATCCCATTCGCAGCCTCTATGACACGGACCTATCCGGCTGGTTGTTTGCGGCAGCTTATCATGACATCATTTTTGCCCGAGAAATCAACCGGCTCCGCTTTCCCGAATACAACATCAAAGCTTACTTCAATTCAGGTGTCTTATTGATGAACCTGGAGACTATCCGGGCAAGGGTCAGTGAATCAGAGATCTACAACTTTGTCCGCAAGCACAAGAATACTCTGATCCTTCCTGACCAGGACATACTCAACTCGCTTTATTCGCAAGACATCAAGAAGCTCGATGGGTTCTTGTACAACTATGATGTGCGGTATTACAAATACCGCCTGCTTATGGCCAAAAAGCAGGTCACAATGGACAGCATTGTCAACGACACCGTGATCCTGCATTTTTGCGGCAAGCGTAAACCCTGGCACAAAAACTACAGTGGTGCTTTTCATGCGCTTTACAAGCACTATCAGAAATTGGCGCTATTACCCTAACTTGCCCTGCCAACATCAATGCCCGGACATGTGCTTTTTCCCGCAAGCTCGCAGCCGCTGCAACCGGGGCAGCGGTTGCTTGCATATTCCGGTAAGACTTGACTCCAGCCCAGGAAACAACAGCCAGCAAGATAGCTCCGATGATGATGTTGCCGATCATAGAATCAACTCCTTGATTCAGCTGCTAGCCACACCAAAGTGTTCTTTTCCTCGCCGGTGTGATCAGGTGCGGGGTAACCAGGTCGGCCAGGTGGTTGTTTTACCTCATCTATGAGAAAGATTATCATTTTCAAAAACCGCTGTCAATACTTTTACCATGTAAATTTTAATTAGGCAGGGTTTAGTCAAAGCGGTACCGAAATTGCACACCAGTGGTATTCAAGTCTGATTCTGGGAGTTAAGTATCGATTGGAGGGGATCAAAATGGCGGTTTTTGAAAACTGTACCCTGAAATTCCCCCATCAGCCACCGCCCAGGGCTGCAAAACCAGATTTCAAGAAGGGGCAAAGGCCGAGGCCGGCAGATAAGTATAGTCTGTGGGGGTCGCACGATCCGGCCATTTTTCGTGATCCGGTAACGGAAAACTACTACACATACTGTACCGGGGCCATTGCCCGCCGATCCCGGGATTTGATAGTCTGGGAGAATGTCGGCAAGGTAGTGGAGAATCCGCCGCCTGAATCGGTGGAATGGGTTGGCGGCAATGCGATTTGGGCGCCGGATATCATCAAGGCCGGCGATGAATACAGGTTGTACTGTTCAAATTCCACCTGGGGCGTGCGCCAGTCATGCATTTTTCTAGCAGCAGCCGACAATCCTGAAGGGCCGTTTGTGCCCAGGGGTATTGTCCTGAAAACCAGTGATCAGCTTCCGGTGAATGCAATCGATGCCAACCCTGTTGTTGACCAGGCAACCGGCGAGCAGTACATGGCCTATGGCTCATTTTGGGGAGGCTGCCATATCCTGAAACTGGATCCGGCTACAGGGCTGGCGGCAGAAGAAGGGATCGGCAAATGCATTGCCAGAAGGCCTTCTTGGACTGACTGCTCCATCGAAGGGCCGTACATTGTCTACAATCCCGACACTGAATATTACTACCTGTTTGTCTCCTACGGTTCTTTAGCCAGCGACTACAACATCAGGGTCGGCCGCAGCCGGTCGGTAACCGGGCCTTACCTTGATCACAACGGGCGGAATTTGGCGGATCTCGAAGACTACCGCAGTGAGGTCGGGTACATGGTTGCCTGCGGCTACCGGTTTCACGGAAGCCCGGGAGTCATGGGTCCCGGGCACAACTCTGTGCTGCGGGATTTTGATGGGCAGTGGTATCTGGCCTGCCATATCCGGGAACATGATTTTTACACACCCCAGATATCCACGATGCACATTCACAAGATGTTTTGGACCGCAGACGGCTGGCCGGTGATCAATCCCCAGTGCTATGCAGGCGAGCAGTCTCAGTCGCTGGAACGGCGGTGGCTTGTGGGCATGTATGAACGGATCAAACTTGTCCCAGCAGTACCCCAAGGAGTGATCAATTCTGTGCCAATGATTCTGGCTGAAGACGGCAGTTTTCGGTGCTGTTCCCTAAAGGGAAAATGGGAGCAGCTTGATGATGCCACCATCAGAATCGAGTTCGGGAATACCGAGGAAATATGTATTGTCACCCCTGCCTGGGACTGGGACCGGGATGAGCCGACTCTGTGCATCACTGGCAGGGATCAGTTCGGAACAGCGGTTTGGGGCAAGAAAATATAGGACATGAATTGAAAAGAGGCGAAGTATTGGTGCCGCCGTTGATTGACCACTTGACAGGGAGGAATTTGAGTGAGCACTGCAGCAATTGTCGGAGCCGGTATGATGGGTTCGGCCATGTGCGTGCCGCTGTGTGACAACGGACATGAGGTGCGTTTGGTTGGGACTGATCTTGATCGTGAAATCATTGAGAGTGTGGCCAGAGACCGCTGGCATCCTACGCTTCAACGGAAACTGCCCCGGGGAATCGTGCCTATGCAGGTGGAGGCACTGGCTGCAGCCGTTTCAAACGCGGATCTAATCATCTGCGGTGTGAGCAGCTTTGGCGTGGAATGGTTTGCCGAGCATGTGGCGCCGCTGATCCCTGCAGGGACACCGGTGCTGGCGGTAACCAAAGGATTGGCTGAAGGCGAAAACGGATGTCTGATACCTTATCCCCATTGGTGGGCGCGAAATGCAAAGACAGGCCGGCACCTTTCGTTCAATGCCATCGGAGGGCCCTGCACAAGCTATGAACTGGCGGATCGCCGCCATTCCCATGTGCACTTTTGCGGCAGTGAGCTCGCTGTACTAAAGAAACTTAAGGCTGTGTTGGAAACAGCGTACTACCATGTATCGCTGTCCACAGATGTGGTGGGTATCGAATCGGCTGCAGCCTTGAAGAACGCCTACGCTTTAGTGGTCACCCTGGCGGTAGGCCTGCAGCAGCGGGTTGAAGGGGAAGGCTGCCAATTGGCGAATAATCCCCAGGCGGCGCTGTTTGGGCAAAGCGTACGGGAAATGACTGAATTGGTCAGGCTTTTGGGCGGCAGGCCGGAGAGCGTTACCGCCGGAATTGCCGATCTGTTTGTCACCATCTTCGGCGGGAGGACTCGCAAGCTCGGGACCCTGCTTGGCCGGGGGCTGACGTTTTCGCAGGCTATGGAGGAGCTGTCTGGCGTAACCTTGGAATCGGTGGTGATTACCACCAGGATTGCCCGGGCGGTGCGGGGCCAGGCTGCCCAAGGGTTTGCGCCGGACGATGCATTTCCGCTTTTGATGCATATTGATGAGGTAATCAATAAAGGCGCAGCGGTGAATCTACCCTGGCATAAGTTCTCTTTACCGGCTTAATGGCGATCCGCAGTGGGGGCAGTAGGCAAATCTCGGGTCAAGCCTGGCGGAGCAGTTGGGGCAGGCTGGGGCTGCTGTTCTGTCACTGCAGCGGATGTGTTCTTTTTCAATTACAACTGAATGACCGGCTTCGATATTGGAGCCGGTTTCCTGATCCAGTTCACAGATTCGGCTGCAGCAGTGGGTTTGAATATAGTAACGCCTGTTCCAGCGCCATACTGGGACAAAGAAAACGTGGAAGTAGTAGTAGCTTTTGATGATGTCATAGCGGCCGTATCTTTCGCACACAGGGCAAATGACCGCTGATTCGGAGGTTATGTGCTGGGTTTTATTCTGGATCCCGAAAATGCCCACAAAGAACATCCGCTCCACTCCTGTACCATGAGAGTCCCAAGCCGGCCTGCGGCTGACAGTCACCGGTTCCTTCGTCTATTATATTACACCGACGTATCCGCTGGCAATCTTTACAATATGTTAACAAAAACAGCGCCAAAAAAATGCCGGCCGGGTATTGACAAAAGTCTATATACTGTATATATTGTATATGTACAGTATGAATTGTATATCTTTTAGGGAACGATATGGCAGGAGGTGACTGGTTGGATATCATTATCAGCAACTCCAGCGGAAAACCGCTGTATGAGCAGATAATAGGGCAGATCAAAAAAATGATCATCTCCGGAGAACTAAAACCCGGTGAAATGCTGCCATCCATGCGTTATCTGGCCAAAGAGTTAAGGATCAGCGTGATTACAACCAAGAGAGCCTATGAGGAATTAGAACGAGAAGGGTTCATTACTACGGTACAGGGCAAAGGCAGTTTTGTATCGGAGCACAATATGGAGTTAATCCGCGAGCAGCAGCTGCGGCTTGTCGAGCAATATCTGGAGCAGGCAGTCGCTGCCGCCAAACAGGCAGGGATATCGCAGGAAGAGATGGTTACTATCGTAGAGGTGTACTATCAAGAGGGGGATCATTAGTATGAGGAATGTGCTGGAAATAAACGGATTAACCAAAACTTATGACCGCTTTACACTGGACAATATCAGTTTTGCCCTGCCCGAGGGCAGTATCATGGGATTTATCGGGGAAAATGGGGCAGGCAAGACTACTACCATCAAGCTGATTCTCAATATTATTAACCGTGACAAGGGCAAAATCAAGATCTTCGGCCGTGACAACAAGGTCGATGATGCCGAGCTCAAACAGGACATCGGTGTTGTCCTGGATGAAATCAATTTTCCCGACAGTCTGACACCTCGAAACATCAATCAATTCATGCGCCATATCTACAGCAACTGGGATCAGCAGGTTTTCTACAATCACCTCGACCAGTTTGCTTTGCCGCAGTGTAAGGAGTTAAAATCGTTTTCCCGGGGCATGAAAATGAAGCTGTCGATTGCCGTGGCCCTTTCGCACAACGCCAAATTGTTGATTCTGGACGAACCGACCAGCGGGCTGGATCCCGTAGTCCGTGATGAGATTCTCGACATTTTTCTCGAATTTATCCAGGATGAGCAGCATTCGATTTTCCTCTCTACCCATATAACCAGCGATATCGAGAAGGTAGCGGATTACATTACCTTCATTCATCAGGGGAAATTGGTCTTTGTCGAGGAGACGGATCAGCTTTTGATCCGGTACGGTATCTTGAAGTGCGGACTGCAGGAATTCGCAAAGCTTGAACCGGGCTCTGTATTGGGGTACCGCAAGAACCGTTTTGGTGTGGACGCTTTGGTGGAAAGGGAAAAATTTGAAGGTTTTACGGTGGATAATGCCACTATTGAAGAGATTATGTTATTCATCATTCGGGGGGAAAAGCAATGATCGGGTTGTTGATCAAAGACTTGTATACGTTGAAACGGCAGTTGCGAATTGTGGTGCTCATTTCAGTTATCTACTTCGCCGTTGCAGTTTTGTCCAAAAACCTGGGCATGTTTACGGGGATTGCGATGATGTGTGCAATCGTGCTGCCGATAACTTCAATGGCTTACGATGAACAATGCAAATGGGATCGGTATGCCCTGGCCACGCCCCTGTCGCGGACAACAATAGTGTTGAGTAAATATGTATTGGGTGTGCTTTTGAATATCGTGGGAGTGTTGCTGGTGTGTGCTGCACATCTGACTGGCGCTCGATTCGGACTGAGTGTAGATGGCGAGTTGCTGCCAACAGTGTTTGGCATGAGCACAGGCGCATTGGCGGTCATGTCCGTGATCCTGCCGCTGATGTACAAGTTTGGTGTGGAAAAGGCAAGGTTGATTATGGTGATTGTCTTTTTGGTGCCGTTTCTCCTGGTCATGGCCGCATCCCGGTTCCAACTGGAATTGTCGCTTGATCTGGTCAAACAGTATGTCTACCTTTTGCCGGTGGCTGTGATAGGCATGATCTTGGTTTCTCTCTACTGTTCGATCAGGATTTACAAGGGAAAGGAGTTTTAGAGTGCCAATTTAGAGGAATCCTTCCCTTAGGGCAGAAATAATAAGGCAAATGGCAGACCCCATTGGCTCGGCCATGCTGGTTACCCTGTGCTGATGGAGCCATATGGGGTCACTTTGTGCAAGAATCAGGAATAACATGAAGATCATATGGGGGCCAGTTTGATGAGACTAAACTATAAGCGGACGTTCTTGGTTGGGCTTGCATTCATGTCAATCAGCGCTTTTTGGCAGCTGTACGACAGTATCATCCCTTTGATTCTGAAGAATACTTTTGAACTGGGGGACACCTGGGCAGGAGCAATCATGGCTTTGGACAATATTTTCGCCCTGTTCATGCTGCCTCTGTTCGGCACCCTCTCGGACCGGGTCGATACTCCGATTGGCAAGCGGATGCCGTTCATTCTGGTGGGGACGGGAGTTACGGTCGTGGCCATGATCTGTTTGCCCATAGCCGACAATTCGGCCAATCTGACTTTGTTTATGAGTGTCTTGTTTGTTACGCTCTTGGCTGTCAGCGTCTATCGTTCGCCGGCGGTGGCATTAATGCCTGATGTGACTCCGCCGCCGCTGCGTTCAAAGGCCAATGCGGTGATCAACCTGATGGGAGCATTAGGTGCTGTGGTTGCACTTGTTTTAATCAGGATCATGGTGCCTGAAGGCGACTGCCCAAATTACCTGCCGATCTTTAGTTTAGTGGCAGGTGTGATGGCTGTTGCTACGCTGATTCTGTTCGCAACCATCAAAGAGAAGAAACTGGCAGCTGAGATGAGGGCTCTTGCGGCTGAAAGGGACGGTGTTCGCGAAGGCAGGCCTGCAGACCAGGGCGCCGGTGCCAAAGGGCTTCCCCGTGATGTGCGTCGCAGTTTGATCTGCCTGCTCCTGTCTGTCTTTCTATGGTTTATGGCATATAATGCAGTTACCACTGCCTTTTCCAAGTACGCCCAGGAAGTTCTGGGCATGGAAGGCGGCAAATTCGCCAGCAGTCTGTTGGTGGCCACGATTACGGCTATTATAGCTTTTATTCCGGTTGGAATCTTTGCCAGCAATATGGGGCGCAAACGAACTATACTGTTCGGGGTTGCGTTGATGTTTGTTGGATTTACAGCTGCATTCTTCTTCACCAGCGATCATTGGTCGATGAACATCCTGCTGGGCTTGGTAGGTTTGGGCTGGGCTGCCATCAATGTCAACTCATACCCCATGGTGGTGGAGATGGCCAAGGGTTCAGACATAGGCAGATTCACCGGTTATTATTACACCTTTTCCATGGCGGGGCAGATTGTAACCCCGGTCCTTTCCGGTGCATTTCTGGAGTACGTGGGTTACCGGACTCTGTTTCCCTACGCCGCTGTTTTCATGCTGCTGGCCTTGTTCACCATGATTCAGGTAAAACACGGCGATCATAAACCGCTGCTGCCCAAGGACAAATTGGAAATACTGGATGTGGGAGACTGACATGGGGATGGCTTTCACTGCTGCTGCAGCTGTGCTTGTTTTGGGATTGGTTGGTTTGGCGGTTGCTTTAATCAAACCGAACCGAAGGCGGGTTGATCAGCCGCCAACCCGGTGGTATGCCCACAGGGGGCTCCATGGGCCGGGTATACCGGAGAACTCGCTGCTCGCTTTTCAAAAGGCCAAGGAAAAAGGCTTTGGAGTGGAACTGGATGTCCAAATGACCAAAGACGGCAGGCTGGTGGTATTCCATGATGCCACCTTGAAACGGATGTGCGGCGCAAAGGGAATTGTAAGCCAGTTAACCTACGACGAGCTGAGGCAGTACCGTTTGACCGGTTCTGAACAAAAGATACCGCTGTTTCGGGAAGTACTGGATCTATTAGAGGATCTACCCGTTATTTGTGAGATCAAACCCCATAACGGCAACTCCAATCCTGCTTTGTGTGAGCTTGTTTGTGAAGAAATCCGGGATTACAAGGGCGAAGTCTGGATAGAATCCTTCAGCCCCTTAATTGTACGCTGGTTCAAGGTGCACAGGCCTGATCTGATCCGCGGCCAGCTGTCCATGGATTTTGTCGCCAGGAGAGAAGGGCTGAAGTTTCATCAAGCCTTTTTAATGAAACATTTGCTGGTTAACATTCTAGGGCGCCCTGATTTTGTCGCCTACTGCCATAAAGACCGGGCATGGGGGTTCAGCCTCTGCCGGAAATTGTTTCGCCCGCTCTGCCTGGCCTGGACGGTGAATGATCCGGTCCTGTTCGAGCAGTTGGTCTGCAAATTTGACGGCTTCATATTTGAAAACAGGCTGTTGGATGCGGAGGAATAGGATTGATTCATTTTTTGATCAGAATGTTTATCACCAATTATGAGGATGCGGCAGATCCGCGAGTGCGGGAAGCCTATGGTATCTTGTCAGGGGTTTTGGGGATTATCTGCAATGTTTTCCTATTTGTGTTGAAACTTGGTGTCGGCCTGGCAATCAACAGCATTGCTGTTTTGTCCGATGCTTTCAACAACCTCACCGATTTGAGTTCCTCACTGATCGTAATTGTCGGAGCCAAGCTCAGCAGTCAGCCGCCTGACCTCGAACATCCCCACGGCCACGGGCGCTATGAATATGTCGGCGCATTGGTAATGGCGGTCATCATTATTGTTGTTGGGCTGCAGCTGGCCCGCACCTCCATAGGGAAAATTGTCCAGCCGGAGGTAGTTGAGGCAAGTGCACTAACCTTTTTCCTGCTGGTGATCAGTGTTGCGGTGAAGCTGTGGATGTTTGCCTACAACCGTTATATCAGCGGCGTGATCAATTCCGGCATAAACCGGGCTGCGGCAGTCGACAGCTTTAACGACGCGGTTGCCACAAGTTCAGTGGTTGTTGGGCTTGTTGTCGGCCGGTATGTCTCTCTTCCAGTAGATGGGATTATGGGATTGCTGATTTCATTGGTCGTCATTTATTCCGGTCTCGCTACTGGGAAACCGGCTGTGAGCCTCCTGCTTGGTGCCACACCCAATCCCGACCTTATTGCCGGGATCAATGCCATCTTTCAGGCAAGCCCGATGGTACTCGGCACTCATGATCTAAAACTGCATGATTATGGCCCGGGTAGAATAGTCGGATCGATTCATGCGGCGGTACCGGCTGATGCCAACGTTAGTGAGATTCATGATGAGCTCGACCGGCTTGAACGTCAGGTCCAGGCAGAACTGGGCATTAATATGGTAATCCATGCTGATCCTGAGGGGCAATCCTGACAGTATTTTCTGGTGTTGTCAGGCAAGTGGGAATCGGATACAATAGAGATGATATTCCCAACCGGAGGAGCGGTGGAAGTGAAGCCTACCATGCAAGATGTGGCGGATTTGGCCCAGGTCTCTCGAGCCACAGTGTCCCGGGTGCTTGCCGACAGCCCCAATGTAAGCCAGGACAAGCGCGCCCAAGTCCTGGAAGCGGTACGGAAGTTAGGTTACAAACCACACAAAAAACTGCGCCCCAGATATCAAATGCTGATTTGCATCTCTCCCACACAAAAAACAGACCCGTTTCATGAACAGATTTTGGACGGCATTCAAGACGTGGTTCGCACTTATAAACTGAAACTCAGCAGATTACAGCTGCAGGCCGATTCATCCAGACAGCCCCACAGGCAGTTCCCCCCATCAATGGCCAAAGCAGTTTCACAGGCACAAGGCTTGATCATTTTGGGCAACATACCAATGAGCGAACAGCAATATCTGCATTTGCACCAAAACGGCATCCCGACTGTGATCATTTATGGAATCGGCAATTCACAGCTCTGTTCGTATGTCGGGATTGATGAACGCCGGGCAATGATTGAAATAGTCAGCGAGTTGATGCAGTTGGGCCACAAAAATATTGCATACATCCACGGGCCGGAAGGCAACCTGGATCATCGAGAACGGCTGCGCGCATTCAAGCTGGGGGTGCTCAGCGCCCATTTGGCTGACAGCCTTAAGCTGATTATCCAGGCGAACAGCTGGGACCGGCAGGGAGGTTATGAGGCTGCCGTGCGGTTGTTGACAAGCTATAAACCTTCCGCTATCATTACAGCGAACGATCTAATGGCTCTGGGAGCCTATCGGGCTGTGAAGGAAGCCGGGTTTAGGATTCCCGAAGATGTCTCGGTGGTTGGATTTGGGGATCTGGAGTGTGCAAAAAACGCAGACCCGCCGCTGAGTACTATAGCGGTCCCCCTGCGATCGATCGGCAAGTGGGCAGCAGCGCTGCTGCATACAAAAATTGTTGAGCAGGAACTGGCTCCGGTGCGGTTGACAGTCCCCACAGTGTTCCGGCAGCGGGATTCAACAGCCCAGGCAAAAATGAATAACAGGCCGAGGACTAGGGTTGAGGAGTAGTTTTAATGACAAGAGTAAAGAAGCATACCAGAGTTGTTGTGGGCATGTCCGGAGGGGTGGACTCCTCCGTTGCTGCGCTGCTTTTAAAACAACAAGGGTATGATGTGATTGGTGTTTTTATGAAAAATTGGGATGAGATCGACGAGGCGGGGAACTGCACTGCCGATCTCGATTATCAGGATGTCCGCCGTGTTTGCGATCAGATTGGAATCCCTTACTATACGGTCAATTTTGAGCAGGAATACTGGGATCGGGTGTTCAGCCATTTCCTTGACGAATACTCCCGCGGCCGCACGCCGAACCCTGATGTGATGTGCAACAAGGAGATTAAGTTTAAGGCTTTTCTGCAAAAAGCGTTGGAGCTGGAGGCTGATTACCTTGCCACCGGGCACTACGCCCAAATCCGCTCTCTGGCCAACGAGGGTGGGCAATCAGAGTATCAACTCCTCAGAGGAGTGGATCAAAACAAGGATCAAACCTACTTTCTCTATACCCTGGGGCAGGAACAGCTGCAAAGGACCTTGTTTCCCATAGGGCATTTGACCAAGCGCCAGGTGCGGCAGGCAGCGGTTGACCATCATCTGGTTACCGCCGACAAAAAAGACAGCACAGGAATCTGCTTCATCGGTGAAAGGAAGTTTAAGGCGTTTTTGCAGAATTACTTGCCTGCCCAGCCGGGGCCTATGGTTGATATTGACCGGGATCAAGAGATCGGCAGGCACGATGGCTTGATGTACTACACCATCGGCCAGCGCAAAGGCCTGGGCATTGGTGGTGCCGGTGAGCCATGGTTTGTTGTGGGAAAGGATGTGGCGGCCAACATCCTCTATGTGGCGCAAGGGCACGATCACCCCTCGTTGTTCAGTCAAGGCCTGATTGCCACGGCTCCGCACTGGGTCAAAGGTTTTCCTCCTCAAGGAGAGGGGAAGTATACCTGCACGGCGAAGTTTCGCTACCGGCAGGCTGATCAAAAGGTCACCATCCTGGCACAGCCTGATCAGTGCCGGGTTATGTTTGCCAAGCCGCAGCGAGCGATCACACCTGGTCAAGCTGTAGTGTTTTATCAAGGTGAAGTCTGCTTGGGAGGAGCAACCATCGATCAGGTGATTCCATAGGAGGAACCATGAGTGATTATTGGAAGTGCGATTCTCAGTCTGCGTATTATTGGTGTTCAGTCCCTAAAAGAGAAACGGGCAGTTTTGCTGAGTCTGATCAGAAGAACACGGAACAAGTATAATGCAGCCATTGCTGAAGTAGGGAGCCAAAACCTGTGGCAGCGGGCTGATCTCGGCATTGCTGTGATCAGCAGTACAGCCAAACATGCAGAAGTTCAGCTGCAAAATGTAGTCCGGTTTATCGAAGCTGAGCCTCGCTTGGAGGTAGTCTCGCTGGAGACAGAGATTCTGTAACTGCAAAACCCAACTCGGCAAAGGCCAAGTTGGGTTTTTGTCATTACGCAAATGGAGTGGTTTCTGTGCAGAATACGCAGCAAAGTTCATCCCTGAATCCCTGCATCCTGGTTATCTTTGGCGCAACCGGTGATCTGGCCGGGCGCAAGCTGTATCCTGCATTGTATAACCTGGCCCAGGATCAGCTCTTACCCGAGTGTTTTGCGGTGGTTGCCGTAGGCAGGAAGGCAAAATCAAACCAGGATGCACAAGCGGACATCATTGAATCCATCAAAGCTTTTTCCAGGACCGAGTACACCGGCAGCGATGAAGACTTGGAGTTCTTGAAATGCTTTCACTACTTCCAGCTGGACTTTTATGATTCAGCGGGCTATGCCGGGTTGAAGAAGCTGTTGGATGGCATTGATCAACAGTGCCAGACCGAGGGTAACCGTGTCTTCTTTCTGGCAGTGGCCCCGGAACACTTTGCGCCAATCGCCCTTGAGCTGAAAGCCCACGGCATGGCTCATAATCAGGGATCATGGCAGCGAGTGGTGATCGAGAAGCCGTTTGGGCATGATCTTGAATCCGCGCAGAAGTTAAACTCGGTGATCCGCAGTACCTTTGCAGAAGAGCAGATCTACCGCATCGATCATTATCTGGGTAAGGAAATGGTGCAGAACCTGATGGTACTTCGCTTTGCCAACACCTTGTTTGAGCCGGTGTGGAACAACAAATATATCGACCATGTCCAGATCACCTTTGCCGAGACAGTAGGTGTTGAGGGACGGGGGGCTTATTACGAAAAGGCAGGGGCTCTGCGGGATATGGTTCAAAACCACATGCTTCAGCTGCTGACTCTAATTGCCATGGAGCCTCCTGTCGATTTGGCCACGGAATCGATCAGGGACGAAAAGGTGAAAGTGCTCCGGTCTCTCAAAGTAAATCCGGAGAATGTAGTCCGGGGGCAGTATGGCCCGGGAGTAGTGGATGCTCAGCAAGTTGTGGCCTACAATCAGGAACAACGGGTTGCTCCTGACACCAATGTGGAGACTTTCGTTGCTTTGAAGACGTATGTGGAGAATTTCCGCTGGGCAGGGGTACCCTTTTATATGCGGACCGGAAAACGGATGCCCAAAAAATACTCAGAGATCGTAATCAGCTTTAAGAAACTGCCGGGCGTATTGTACTTCCGGGATGAACAACTCGATCCAAATCTGCTGGTTATTCGCGTCCAACCGGATGCGGGGATCTTTTTCAAGTTCAATGCCAAAAAACCCGGGACAGAGCACAGTATTGTCCCGGTTTCCATGGACTTTAGCGAAAGCTCCCTGGCAGGGTTCAACACGCCGGAAGCCTACGAGCGCCTGCTCTTCGATGTGATGCGGGGAGAGTCCGCACTGTTCACCCGCTGGGATGAAGTACAGTACGCCTGGCAGTTCATAGACCAGATTGCCAGGCACTGGCATGCAGCCAATGCACCGGCTGTTGTTTACCCGGCAGGCAGTTTTGGGCAGGCCCAGGCAGATTACCTGATTCGGTCCGACGGGCGGGAATGGCACGAATACTAGATCGGGAGGTAATGCTGTGAGGATTTACGATGTGTCGATGACAATCCATCCACGGATGGCGGTATGGAAACGCAACCAGGAACGGCTTCCGGTTTTTACGATTGAAAGGGATTTTGATGTGGACGGTACGGGCAGCCGCCAGACAAGGGTGTCCCTTGACATGCATACTGGAACCCATGTGGATGCACCGCTGCATTTTTTGGCGCACGGCAGCCCTATTGAAAACACTGGCCTTGATAAACTAGTCCGTCCCGTCAGGGTTCTTGATCTAACCAATGTGGAAGATAAGATCACCCGCCTGGACCTGGAGAACTTCAGGTTTGGTGCAGGTGATTTTCTCTTGTTGAAAACCAAGAACTCCTATGTTGATGAATTTGACTTTGAATTTGTCTATCTGGAGCGTACCGGAGCCGCTTACTTGGTTGAGAGGGAAATAGCCGGAGTAGGGATCGACGCTTTAGGCATCGATAGGTCCCAGGCAGACCATGCCACCCACAAACAGCTGTTAAGCAATGAAATTGTAATCATCGAAGGCCTGCGGCTGGGCGATGTCCCGGCCGGTGATTACTTCATGGTGGCGCTGCCGTTGAAACTGCAGGGGGTGGAGGCGGCCCCTGCCCGGGTGATTCTGTTCGGTGTGCCGGAAAATGAGGGTGCGGCACAGGAGCGCTAGTTTGATCGGTAAGCCGGGGCTGCATGGAGCCAGCCCTTTTGCTTGCCATATTTGATGAACAAGTTGTAGTAATTGACTTCAGTCAGGAGCATATTGTTGAAAAGCTTCCGGATGCGGTCATTATGGATGCATTGCTTGCTGGTTTCCGCGTGCATCATGGCAGCCGCCTGCAGGCCCTGGAGAATATCGCGGTACATCTGGTCATCGCACATATAATCCGTACCTACAGGTAAGATCACTACTTCCGGCGGCCGTTTGGGCAGTGAAATCCCATATTTCTGGCATTCCTGTTCCAAGATTCCCGTTTGCCGGTTGAGCCGGTCCAATCCTTTGGCGATAATGATCTTGAAGTTGAAATCATGGGTGACGGCTAAGTACAGATTGGTTTTCCTGATGTTGTCATAACGAAACGTAAGGTGATCCCAGAGATTGCTTGCTTCGGCCGCAGTAATCTTCTCCTTGACATCGGGAGGAGTATTTAGATAATAAGGCCCTATTTCCAGCCATCCTTTAAGTTTAAGGTAATTCAGAATTAGATCGATATCGTTCAATGCGGTCTTCAGAAAGCGGCCAAACAGGGTGCGAATACCATCGTTCGTAGTGGAGGTTCGGATCACGCGCAGTAGGTTTTCCAGATATTCCTGCAAAAACCGCAGATTTGTCTGGCCGATCTGCTCATCCCGGAATGATTCGGTATTGCCGGCCCAGTTGGAGGGGAGGCGGATCCGGTCCGGGCTCCTGACCAGGTACTTTTCCATGACCACTTCAAGGGTGTGGATTGTCCTTTCGTTGGCTTTGATCATAACCCCCAACAACCATTTCAAATCAAGATCTTTTGCTAAGTGCTGAGCAGTCTGCTGGTATTCCAGAATCATGTGTTTGGAAATGGCAATATCCCACAGATTGGCCGCTTCGCGGGCATCGATCAGTTTTTGGCATCCTTCGCGCCTGACAAAACGGGTGAGGATCATTGCTGGTTACCTCCTTCACAACTAGTATGCACATCTGTCAGGTTTCGACTCTAGGTTAAGCACAGGTTTCTCCTGCCCACCTTGGCATTATTAGGATTCAACCCAGAACGGGGTGGGCGATATGGAAGTTTGACAGGCGTTTCTTGGAGGTATATACTACTGTTATGTAATAGTTAATTGGAGGTTAAGATGAAAACCGTTATTGTTTACGGCTCGAAATACGGCTGCACTGCACAGTGTGCAGAATTGTTAAAAGAAAGACTGTCGGGGGAGGTAGAACTGCACAATGCAGCAGAATCAGGTCACATCAGCCTGCAGGAATATGATCAGGCTGTGATCGGCAGCCCGGTTTACATGGGAAAAATCCTGCCCCAGATCAGCCGGTTTTGCCAAGCAGGCAAAGGCACAGATTGAGTAGGCATTTTCCCAACAGCTGCTGGGCTCACGCCCGGTTCAAGGAAAGTCTGGGCTATGCTTTTAACTTTGAGAAGATGAGCTGGATAGAAAGACTGATGGTCCGGATGCTGGCGAAGGCCAAATCAAGCCAGAGCCATATTGGCATGGGCAAGATTGCTGCTTTGGCGGCTTCGATCAGTGAACCCCTGCAATGAACTCAGATGTTCCAAGAAGCAGTTTAGTGAATAGCGATGCATTCGTGGAGAACCTAGGATTCCAGCAGTCAACCGTTAAATGGGGAGTGGTAGCAATGTGGCGTACTATGGTTTTGGTAATGTGCCTGGCATTCATGGTAGGACAAGCGGTGGAGACAGTTGATGCAGCGGCCTTGACAAACCCCGCTGAAGCCGGCTTTGCAGACGCGAAGCTTTATCAGCAGATTGCCGCCGAACTGCAGAGGAAGGGCCTGGAGGTCTCGCAGGCAGCCTTTGGTGAGATTAGGGAATTGTCTCTTTCAGATTGCGGGATTACAAGTTTGATAGGATTGGAGCAATTGACGAACCTGCGCACTCTTGATCTCAGCCTCAACCCCATCAGGGATTTGGCGCCCCTGCGATCATTGACGCAGCTGGTAAGTCTAAATCTGAGGGAAACACTGGTGACTGACTTGACTCCTCTTGGGGAGTTGACGAATCTTGAATATCTCAACATCAATTCTGTTCCGGCTGCATCGGTGGAACCTATTGGCCAGCTTTTGAATTTGAAGACATTGATTATGCGCAATGTCCATACTGGGAACGATGCGGCGTTTCTCTCAGGCTTAACCGGCCTTAGAACACTTAATCTGCGCAACACGGGCTTGACCGATACACAAGTATTGGCCGGCTTGATGGAGCAAGGCGCCCTGCAGAACCAGCCTCATCTTGGTATCAAAGCTGGGCTGGATCTCAGGGACAACCCGCTTCGTTCTACAGTGTACACTGATGATTATGCCCCGATTCGCCGTTTTTGGACAAACATCTTCGATCGGCAGCCGGTGATCCTTCCTAATTTGGCAGCCCAGGAGGTCGTGATTAACGAGTTCATGGCCTCAAACGGCTCGACAATCAAGGACCTCGCTCGTGAATATCACGATTGGATTGAACTGTTCAACCCACAAGCGGACAGTATTGATCTGTCCGGGTTTTATCTGTCGGATGACCTGTCGGATCCCTTTAAATGGCAGTTTCCTGACAACATCACAATCCCGGCAGAAGGCTACCTTTTGGTTTGGGCTTCCGGCCAAGACAAAGCAGGTTTAAGCGAGATCCACACCAATTTTAGTCTGGGAAGTGAAGGCGAACCGATTTTGCTGACAGGCCTCGATAGCGTGCTGCAGGATTATATCCCCCCAATAGAGCAGAAACGGGACATCTCCTATGGGCGCTGTCCCGACGGGAGTGGTGAGTTTGTCTTTTTCTCCAAGCCGACTCCCGGGGCGGCCAATTCAACAGATCAGATTTACACAGCCAGACTTCAGCCGCCGGAATTCTCCCATGTGCGTGGTTTTTACCAGGAGCCTTTTGAACTTGTCCTCAGCAGTAAAGATCCTGATGCAACCATCTATTACACCTTGGACGGTTCGGTGCCGGATCTATCTTCCATGGTTTACCGGGGCCCGATCCAGATTGGGCCGGAGAATTACAAAACTGAGCTGTTATCCCATATCAAGACTTTTGGCCCGTTCAATCTAAACCGCATTGAAGCGGATTACACCGGGCGCAAACAAAAACTGGCTTTCCTGCCGTGGACTGCGGAAAATGTGTTTCAAGGAATCGTTGTCCGGGCGGCAGCGTACAAAGATGGAAGTTTGGCAAGCGATGTGGAAACCCACACCTATTTCGTGGCGCCGGATATCTTTGAGCGCTATACACTGCCGATAATATCAATTGCAACCGATCCCAAGGGCTTTTTTGACCCTGTGATCGGCATCTATGTCGCCGGAGTCTATTATTGGGATTGGCGGCCGGGCAGGCCCTGGCACAATCCCGGCAACTATACGCAGCGGGGCATCGAATGGGAACGACCGGTGCATGTGGAGTTTTTTGAACCGGGAGCCATTTTCGGGTTTAAACTTAACATGGGTGCCCGGATTCACGGCGGCATTACCCGGTCTTGGCCTCAAAAAACACTAAGGCTGCACGCCCGTTCATCCTATGAACCGCCTGGGATCATTGACTACCCGTTGTTTCCCAACCTGACTGCCAACGGCACCGGGGAACCGCTGACACAGTTTAAGCGGATTTTGCTCCGCAACGCCGGCAACCATTGGTCTGTCGATCTTTTTGCCGATGCTTTGATGCATGAGCTGATATCCCATACCAAGGTCGATGTGATGGCCTACCGCCCAGCGATAGTGTTTATCAATGGAGAGTATTGGGGGATCCAGAATATCCGGGAGCGGCTTGATCAGTATTATCTGGCGACGAACTACAACCTTGATCCGGACAATGTGGTATTCACAACCCATTACGATGAGTTGGACTACGGCAACCCGGGAGATGAGCGGGATCTCCATGAGATCGTAGCATTCGTCCAGCGGAACAACATGGGAAGGGATGACAATTACCAGTACATTACCACCAAGATCGATATTGAACAGTTCATTGATTACCAGGTTGCCCAAATCTTCTACAGCAACACTGACTGGCCGGGTAAGAACACTGCGGTCTGGCGGTACAAGACCACGCAGTATGAACCGGACGCCCCTTACGGGCAGGACGGAAGATGGCGGTGGATGATGTTTGATACAGATTTTGGGTTTGGTTATGCCCATGGGACAGCAGGCGACTTCAACTCCTTGGAACATGCCACCGGCTCCCGGGGGCCGCTTTTGAGGGGCCTCCTGCAGAACAGCAGTTTTAGGCGTCAGTTTATCAATACGTTTGCCGATCATCTCAACAGTTCATTCACATTGGAGCGGATCACTGCCATGATTGACCAGATGGAAGCAGTGTTGGAACCGGAGATTGCTGAACATCAGCAGAGGTGGGGCAATCCGGGCAGAACGATTGAGGAATGGAAGCAGAACGTCAACAAGATGCGGATCTGGGCAGCCAACCGCCACAACTACATCTGGAAAATGATCACCGATTTCTTCAAACTGGCGGGGACTGCAACCCTCACTCTCAACTGTGATTTAGAGGCAGGTCATATCAGAATCAATTCTCTTGATATAATTCCGGAAACGCCCGGGATCACCAATCCCGCTTCTTGGCAAGGCAACTATTTTCAAGGGGTCCCTGTCCGGCTCACTGCCGTTGCCAAGCCCGGCTATGTTTTTGTAAGGTGGGAAGGTAGTGTCAGCAGCCTTGATCCGAGTATTGAAGTTGCACCGGGCCGGGATCTGGAGTTGACAGCGGTTTTCAGGAAACTCTAAGATAAGACTGTCCATAACAAAAATGCCGGCATCTTCACGATGCCGGCATTTTTTACGCTTCCCTCAGCGCTTCCACCACCGGTAACCTGGCGGCGGCAATTGCTGGATACAGGCCGAATATTGCTCCCATGATCAAAGCAAGGCCGCTGGAATAGACAGCCGCCCAAGGATGGAATTGGCCCAGGTCCTGCATCGATTGAAAGAAAAAGTCTTTCAGCAATCCATCAATCATGTACCGATTTGACAACACCGATCCGACAATGCCTGTAACTGCTCCGAGCAGTGCAAACACAAGTGATTCGTATAGAACCTGGATTACAATGGAAAACCTGGATGCGCCCAGTGCCTTGCGCAAGCCGATTTCTCTGGTGCGTTCCACAACATTGACCATCATGATACTTAAGATGCCCACGGAGCTGATGATAATCGCCACGAAGGCGAAGACCCCCAAAAACAAGGACATTCCCATGATTGCGCTGGTAAACATGCGGCCCGTGTCGCTGAGGTAATCAGCATTTACATTGTAATCATCGCTGGCGAGAATTACTTGGGCATCACTTACTGCAGCATGGGCGGATCCCGGGTAAGATTTTACATACACATTACTGTAATTTGCCCGGTGGATCCGTTCGGTTCCAGTGGTTTTGGCCCGGCTGTCGAGGGGAATGATGATGGTCATTTCCTGGAAAAAAATCTGCAGCAATGGATTAATCGGTTCAAAAACACCAATGATTTCAAATGTGAGATACTCATCACCGTAGAGGGATTCCAGCTCGATGGTTTTCCCTACGGCAGATTGATCAGGGAATAATTGTTTGCTCACATCGGTGGAAATGAGGGCAACAAGGTTTCCCTGTTCCTGATCGTAATCGGTGAAGGCGTACCCTTCCAGAAGCTTCAACTCCAATGCCGAAATTGTGCCGGCGGTTACTTCGGCAAGCCCTCTTACTTGATATGTAAGGCCGTGAGCTTTCAATTTGGCATTCCATGCAGGTTCAACAGTGAATACTGACTCGATATGCGTGCTTTCTTGTTTCAACCGGATCAAATCGGTCTCCGACAGGCTGAAACCTTGATAGCCTCTTATACTGCCTTGATCCATGATCTCTCTTTGCAATGAGAGGCGCATGATATTCTCGCCAAAGTGGTTGAGCACAGAATTAACCTGATCCTGAGCCTGCAGGTTCATGGTGAGGATTGTGGCAACGATCCAAACCCCGAGCGCGATTTGAAGGATCGTCAATAATGAGCGCAGCGGCCGCTTTTTAATCAGTCTCATGGTAAATACAAAAGAATTCATCCATACACCTCCGTCTGCGCCGGATCATTCAGTCCGCAAAGCATCCACCGGGTCGATGGCTGCTCCTTGGTATGCGGGGTAGACTCCAAACAACAAGCTTACCAACAGCCCCAGCCCGCATCCGGCGGCAATACTTGTAATGCCAAATGATATCTCTGTGAGAATCAGCTTACTGATGATTCCCTTTACAAGGGCGAAACTAAGCCCGATACCAACTACCGCCCCGGTAAGGCCAAGAATCACGGCTTCCAGCAGAAACTGGCCAAAAACGGTGCTCTTGGCTGATCCCAGGGCCATGGCCAGGCCGATAGATTTGGTTCTTCGCAGAACCCTGGCGAGCATTAGGTTCAGGATGTTGATTGCAGCAATGACCAAGCCTAAAGAAGCAAATATGGCGATGATTATATAAAGGCTGTAGCTGCTGTTGTTCTGTTCAGTCAACACAAGGTATGAGTTGTCCACTATGCCCAAATCTCCGTACCTTTGCCTGATTTCAGCTTGAATTATCTCTGAAGCCTCCGCCAGATCGATGCCGTCTTCCACTCCGATTACAAAGTTGTCCAGTAAGGTCTCCTGATCAGCGCCTGCGGTCCAGGATGAAGGCATGGCCGTAATGGGCACGAAGGCAGGATACTCGCCGAAGGCCATACTAATGCTAAAGCTTTCGTTTTCCTCGAAGGGAGCCAAGACTCCAATCACAGTATACAGGACATCTTGTTCCATACCAAAGATCTCGATGGGGATGTGCTGGCCTATTGGGTCCTGATCTGGGAAGATCCTGTTGGCCAGTTGGTCGCTGAGCACCATTACCCGGCTGCCGTTGGCGATGTCGGCTTCAACAAACAGATTTCCTTTGGCGATGCGGTATTGCTTGAAATCGAAATAGCTTATGGTTGTTCCCACCATATTGATATACTCATACTGCTCGCGCATGGTGATATATTGATCAAGTGTCATGCTCTTCAACTGCACTAGAGCGTCTGCTTCCTGTTGTTCAGTCTCAACCGCCTCAGCTTCAGCGTCCAAGGGCTCTGTTCCATCCACGTCCGGCTGAACCTCAACGATTACTATTGATTCTTCGCTGACGGCCATACTGCGGGTGGTGATGACCCGGGTAGTACCTTGCGAGGACATGCTGGCAGGCCCTATAGTTTCATAATAGCTGCCCAGTGTTTCATCCGCTTCTTCTGCAGGTTTGGGCAAGAGCCGTGAAGGGAAAGACATCGTTTGCTCGGCAAAGACATACATGCCGGTAGGGAGAGACCTCTCCAGATCCTTCAGCTCGCTCAAAGACACCTGCAGAGGCTCCTGCGGCCTTTCCTGAACAATGCTGAGGATCGGTTCCTGCCCTGTGGTCCTGGAAAAAGAGGCGGCACTGTACACCCTGAATGTGCGAATCCATTCATAATTGTATACTGATTGCATTTGGGACTGGACAAGGAGAATGACGGTCAGGATTGAGACGATCACCGCCACACCCAATCCGATTACAAAGACGATCAGGATGGATTCAAACAGCCGTTTGCGGCAGTGGCGCAGTGCCCATGCTGTGTTAAACAAAAAGCTCATTGACTGTCCTCCTTACTCAACCAGTTCCTGGATCACAACGGCCAATTCAAAGCCGCATAGATCAAAGAGCTGCAGCAAACTGAGAAAATGATCATACCGATTATTCGACAGTTCCATCTGAAGGCGGGCAAGCTCCACCTGGTGTTCCTGCAATTTCAGCTCAGTGGTCAGCCCTACACCGTACAGCCTGCGCTTGGTCTCCAGTTCTGCTTCTTCGGTTATCAGGTTTTCTTCAAGATCCCGGTACTGTGATTCCGAAATTGCCAGCTTATCCAATAACTGAGAAACCTGGGAGCGGATATTGTACTCCACTTCGGCCAACTGCAGTTGCGCCTGGGCCAATCTCAAAGCGTCCTTTTCAGCCTGGAGGGAGGGGGGGTAGAGAGTCTTGCTGGCTGTTAACCCGATGGACCAACTTGGTGAATGGGACCAATCGAAGTCCCACTGAAGCTTCGCAGTGGTATTGATATTCCACCCGAAGGCCCGTTTAGCAGCTTCAAGCTGGGTTTCGGCGTCTTTGACGGCAGCCTCCGCCTGATTTCGCCTGCTGCTGGCAGCCAATGCCAAATCAATCAACTGGTCTTGGCCGTACTCCAATCGGTAAGCTTTGTTACTGATTACTGGTTTAAAATCTACATACACATCAGTGTTCAACAAGTTATTCAGCTGCTGGTTGTGCTGCCTGGCGGTCATCTGATAATTCGCCAGCCGCTTTTCCGATTCATACAGCTGCTGTTTCAAGCTGGAGGTTTGCATCGAGTTATCGGTAACTACTGCTGCCTCGTGAGCTTCCTTGAGATAGGCAAGCCTGAGTTCTTCGTAGGCTGCCCTGTTCAGCTCTTTGATCAGGTTGGTAAAGGTTGTGGCTACCTGCAAAACTAGTTCATTCTCCATGGCGAGCATAGAGTTTGCTTCTGGTTGCGGCCCAGCCTGCTTGGGTGGAGTGAATAAATCATATTTGAACTGAATATCCAAGTCACCGCCAAAATCCAAATCCAAGCCTTCAGACTCCCCACTGAGTGTTGTGGTGAGGGTGGTGTGATCGCCAAGGGACATGGCCAATACCATAGTGGCATTGTCAGGCTGGATTTTCCCGTTGCGCACGTTCAACGGGGTGCTGCTGAAATGGATAGTGAGTTCTTGTTCTTTTAACCTTTGTTCTTCCAAAGCCAGTTCGTGTTCCCATAATGAGAGCCGGTACTGAGCATTGCGCTCAAAGGCCAGATCCACCGCTTCCAGCAATGTGATCGAGGTTGCGCAGGCTTCAATTGTCCAGAAGCCTAGTGCACCACCGGGAATGATCACCACCAGCAACCAGGGTAGCAGCTTAGTTGCCATCACTGCCACCTCCGGGCAAACCTTGCTCCGAGCCGATGCTGATCAGGAGTTGATTCCGCAGCTGACTGTAGGTCCATAAAGCTTGGGTATAAGCCTCTTCAGCCTTGGCCAGTTTTTCCTGCTGGGCGACGACAGTTTGATTACTGATCACTCCTGCGGCGTATTTCGCTTCTTCCGCCATCAGACTTTGCTGTTCGAGTTCGAGATCCCGTTCTTTGGCTGAGATATTGGCAGCGGCGTTCCTAATCTGATAAAAACTCTCCCGGATGCGAAAATAGAGGGTTAGTTCTGCCTGCTTGAGTTTAATCTCGGCCTTTTCCTGTTCAACCTTGGCTTTTTCCAAATCCACCCGGGGGGTGAAGGGGTTGTCGGCAGCCTTGACTGCGTCAACTGCCTTTGCTAAGGCCTCTTTTGCGCCCGCCACGGTTCTGTCATGCTCCAGAGCCAGTTGATAGACTTGGTTCAATTCAAGATCGAATGGGACGAAGTCAACGCTGATCTTGTCGGTCAGGACAATCTGCACATTCAAGTCAAAGCCGAGAGTCCGGCAGAATTCCAGCATTTTGGTTTCCAAGGCGACTAAGGCATTATCATAAGCATGCTCGGCATTCATCAGGCTGTTTTTGGTCCGCAGCAGATCCAGAGCGGAAATCATCCCGGCTTCGAACTTGGCCTGGTCGATCTCCAATTGGGTTTTGGCCCGTTCCAGGGCATTGGCCTGGTTTTGCACTGATGCTTCCTGCTGCAGCAGCTCATAGTATTTGGTTCTGACTTCAGTGGCAAGACTTGTCGCTGCGGTATGATAACTCTCCTGGATTTGATCCAGTTTTTCCCGGGCGGCTTTAATCATTTCCTCATCATCAATGAAGACTGCCCGCTCCAGTTCTGCTTCAGCCTGCTCAAGATCGATCCTGGTAAGGATCAGATCCAGGTTTTGGTCAAGGGCGGCGGCAACAGCCTGCTCAAGGCTCAACTCGAACGCCTGTTGATCATCGGAAGGTTCTGATGTAGTGTTGGCCGCGGCAAACCCGCAGCTTGCTCCCAAACAGATCAAGACTGCAAAGGCTATTGGGAATAAGCGCCGCTTCATGTTCCAAGCCTCCTTTCATCTTGCCTTGATTGTTCAATGGGTGCGTCGGAGATGATTCTGCCATCCTGCAAACGGATCAGCCGTCTTCCAAACGATCCGATATGAGGATCATGAGTGACGATCACAATTGTCGTACCTTGTTGATTGAGTTTGCATAACAGCTGCATGATTTCTTCACTTTGATCGGACGCGAGGTTTCCCGTCGGTTCGTCCGCCAAAAGCAGCGTAGGCTGATTGGCCAGAGCCCTGGCAATGGCCACACGCTGCTGCTCTCCACCGGATAACTGGTTGGGGAAGTGTTTCAGGCGATGGGACATGTCGACCATCTTCAAAAGCTCCTTAGCCCGTTTGATCCGCTCCGATTTGGGCCGCCCGGCATAAGCCAGAGGTACCATCACGTTCTCCAAAGCGCTTAACTCAGGAAACAAGTTGTAGCTTTGAAAAATGAATCCGAAATGCCGGTTGCGGATGCGAGCAAGTTCACGATCGCCCAAATCCGTGATATCCACGTCTTCCAGAAGGTAAGTACCCTCCGTGGGCTGATCGAGAACTCCCAAGATATTCAACAGCGTCGATTTGCCGGACCCTGACGGGCCCATGATCGAGATGAATTCACCGCGCTCAATTGAGAGGTCAATTCCATCCAAAGCGTTGATTACAACTTCGCCCATGTAATAATGCTTACAGATTCCTTTTAAACTAATCACTGCGCTCGGCCTCCTTCTGGAAGGATTTCAATTTCGTCCAGATGACGATACTGATCATAGGAACTGGTAATGACTCTGTCTCCCCGTTCGAGCCCGCTGAGTATTTGGATGTTGTTACCTTCGATCAAGCCGAACCGGACGTCTCTGCGAGCTGCCTTGCTGCCTTCAATCACATAGACGAACAACTGCTGCCCGCTGGTAAGGTACGTACCCCTGGGCAGGTATAGACTGTTCCGGTAAATACCCAAATGAATATTGGCGGTCACGTTGCTGTACGGCCGAAACAGGGAAGGGTCGGTTTCCAGCTCCAGATGGACATCGACCATGGCACCCTCCTGGGTTTGCTGTGCCTGTGGAGATATGTAGGTCACTACTGCCGGGAAACGGTTTTGTCCGGTTACAATCTCTGCAGGGCTTCCTACCATGAACCGCTCCGCATTGGCAACACTGATCTGGGCCTTGACAAACTGAGTTGACAAGTCAGCAATTGTCAACAAAATACTGGCTTCCTGCACTTCCACGTCTTTTCTGGCCTTTAGGTCCAAAACTCTTCCGCTGATAGGAGCTGTAATGTCAAGGCTTGCAATGATCTCGGTCAGACTCTTCAATTCAGCTTCGATATTGGCAACACTGTTTTCAGCCTGTTCCAGGGCTTTTTCCTGAGCCCGGATCGTTGTTGCCAATTCCCGTTCAGCATCTCGAAGATCGCGCTGGGCAGCGGTAACTTCCTGTAAAGCCCTGTCCAGTTCCGCTTTCGCTATTACTCCATATTCGTACAAAGTGGATTGGAGTTCGTAGTTGGTTTGTTGAGTGCGGAGCTTGTTCTGGGCACTGGCAACTTTTTCCTGCATTATTGTAATCTCATAGGCTTGTTCCTCCACCAGCTGTGCCAGGGACTGCCGGGATGCTTCCAAATCTGCCACAGCTTTGGCGTGATCGTCAATCAGCTTTTGTGAAGAAAGCCTAAGCAGGGAAGTACCTTCATTGACATCATCACCCTCTGCCACCAGAATTTCCATGACTGTGGCAGCAGCGGGAGCTTTGATCTCAATTACTATCTCAGGTGTCACTGTACCGCCGGTGGCTATCTTATCTATGAAATCCATGGTTCCCACTTCGGCATAGGTGTAGAAATCCATTACAAATTTGTCTTCTTTGGGAAAGAAATACCGGTAAGCCGCAAAGAAAATCCCTGCAATGATGACCAGGGTAAAAACATACAGCCCGAGGTTTTTTGTCCTGGTTTGCCGGCGCTTTTTTGGTTTCTTGACGATGATTGGTTCGGTCATTGTATTCCTCCCTTCACTGAGCCCATAATTCTGTAATTATCAATTCATTGCGGTTTTCCTGCCTAAATCTGCCGGATAATGAGAATGAACCAGGCTCTGCAGTAAATATACTTTAGGTATGGGAAAAGGAGCGAGTTTGATGGTGCGCAGATTCATCTGGGTTACAGTGTCAAAGCATCAGGTTTTTGCCTGGGTCATCCTGATTGGATTAATCTACCTGCTCTCTCTTCCCGAGAGTTATCATCTGGCGGTGTTGTCAACTGCGGTGCTGCCTCAAGAAGTCCGGTTTAATGTGATGATCGATCCGGGGCATGGAGGTATTGACTCAGGCGGTATCGGCCCGGGCGAAGTATATGAAAAAGACATCGTCCTGGATATTGCCTTGAGATTGAGAGACTTCCTGGAAAAACGGGGAATAATCGTTGGGATGACCCGGGCCAGCGATACAGATGTATCTCAATTGGCAAGCATTAGAGGGACACGGTATCAGCGCGATTTGAACGGCAGGTTTTTGGCCATGCATGAGGGTGCTGTTGGTATCAGCATCCATGCGAACGTAACAAAAGATCCAGGCGAAAAAGGAGCCATCGTCTTTTACATGCGGGATTCATATATTGATCAGATTTATGCTAATATTATCCTGGAACAACTGGAAAAAGTGCAGATCCTTAACCATCCCGAGCCCATCGCCCGCAGCAATCTGCTTCTGTTGAAAGCCAAACCGCCGGTGCTTCTGGTGGAAGTGGGGTTTTTGTCTAATGCCAGCGATTTGGCCAAATTGACCGATCCCCAGTTCCGGCAGGTGCTGGCTGAAGCAATTGGCCAAGGCATGATCGACTTTCTTAATTTCTACCGGTTGGAGCAGTCGGAGTAGGTTCGGACAATTTCCATGACAATTTGGTTCAGACCGGGAATGATCTGGGCAACAAAAGCGTGGAAATCTGCAGGCGCAGTGCTGTCGGCCTGATCCGAGATGATCCGGATAATGCTGTATGGGACCTGATTGAGATAAGCCACATGGGCGATGGCAGCTCCTTCCATTTCAGCGCAGATGGCGTTAAAGGTTTGCGCGAGCGTTTTTTTCCTTTCAGTACTGGCGATGAACTGGTCGCCGCTGACAATGATCCCTGAGTGAGTACGCTTATCGCCATGGATTGAACAGGCGGCAGCCAAGGCAATTTGCCTGAGATTGGGATCGGCTTCGAAGCAGCTTGTTTCCAGGCTCGGGATTGCACCTGGATCATAACCGAGGACTGTGACGTCAAAATCGTGATGCATGGCATGGGTTGCAATCACCACGTCACCGATTGCCACTTTGGGGTTGATTCCGCCTGCCACACCGGTGTTGATGATTGCGGAAACCGAGAAGTGATCGATTAAAATCTGGGTACACATGGCCGCATTGACTTTACCGACACCGCTTTGCACGACAACCACCGGATGGTTGACAAGCTCTCCCTGAAAAAATGTCAGCCCGGCAACAGTCGTCTGAGAAACAGGGGCAAGGGCTTGGATCAAGCCTTCCACTTCGGCCTTCATCGCACCAATAATCCCGATTGCCATGGAAATCATCTCCAAAAAGTGTATAATGATATGATAGATGTTGGTTATGTATAAGTTTACCAGTTGAGGGAGCGTAGTTCAACAAAAACCTGAAGGAGAGATTTAAATGAAGCAGCTCACCTTTGACTTCAGCAGCGCTCTGCCGTTCGTCAATGCCCATGAGTTAGACAACCTTGCTGATGAGGTGGCTCTGGCGCACAGCCGCTTACACAGGAAAACCGGTGCCGGCCGGGATTTTCTGGGGTGGGTGGAGCACCCAAGCCGGTATGACCGCGGGGAATACCGGCGCATCAAAGATGCGGCCGCCCAAATCCGTGCCAATTCTGATGTGTTTATAGTCATTGGAATTGGCGGCTCATACCTGGGGGCCAGGGCCGCCATAGAACTGTTAAGTCACGGCTTTGCCAACCTATTGCCGGCAGCAAAGCGCCAACACCCACAGATCTTTTTTGCAGGTCAGAGCCTCAGCGGTACCTATCTGCAAGAGCTTTTGGAATTGATCGAGGGCAAGGATCTGTCCATTAATGTGATTTCCAAATCGGGCACCACCACTGAACCTGCCTTGGCGTTCCGGGTTTTCCGGTCCTATCTGGAGCAGCGTTATGGGAAGGCGGAAGCAGCGAAAAGGATTTATGTAACTACCGATTGCACCAAGGGTGCATTGAAGCAAATGGCTGCTGATCAAGGCTATCAGACTTTTGTGATTCCTGACGACATTGGCGGGCGTTTTTCTGTGCTAACTGCGGTAGGGCTGCTGCCAATAGCCGTGGCGGGCATTGATACCGATGCCATCTTGTCAGGAGCGGCGACGGCCCAGGAATGGTACGCCGCGCCCAATCTCGGTGAAAACCAGGCATACCAGTATGCAGCCCTGCGCAATATCCTCTACCGAAAAGGCAGGACTGTGGAAATATTGGTTGGCTATGAACCGAAACTGCAGTACTTCATTGAATGGTGGAAACAGTTGTATGGTGAGAGTGAAGGTAAAGATCACAGGGGCATTTTTCCGGCGGGGGCCAATTTCTCCACAGACCTCCATGCATTGGGGCAATATGTGCAGGACGGTTTGCGCAATCTGTTCGAGACTGTGCTCCACGTTGAACAACCGCAGTGCGATGTGACGATCCCGGATGAAAGTGATGATTATGACGGGCTGAATTTCCTATCCGGCAAAAGCTTTGATTTTATCAATCAGCAGGCTTATCAAGGGACTTTGTTTGCTCATGTGGACGGGGGAGTGCCGAATCTGGTGCTCTCTGTTCCCGCGCTTACACCAGCTTACTTCGGCGCCATGGTCTATTTCTTTGAAAAAGCCTGCGGAATCAGCGGCTACCTGTTGGGGGTCAATCCCTTCGATCAGCCGGGAGTGGAAGCCTACAAGCAAAATATGTTTGCGCTTTTGGGAAAACCAGGGTTTGAACAGAGGCGCGCATGGCTGCAGGACAAAATCAAATGAGGCTTGGTGGTTCTGCCGCCGTGATACCTTGGCAGAGTGAGAACAGCCGGGGAGGTTGGGACATGCGGAGTGGCAAATGGCGGACGGTTGTTTGGATCAGTATCGCAGTACTAACAGCTGTCTTTTGTTCGGTTCAGGTTTCAGCGCAGATAAATGCGGTCGCCACTTTTCCGATTCTGGCGGATTTTGTGGCTGCAGTTGGAGGCGAATTGGTCAATGTAAGTTCGCTGATCCCCTTTGGCGGTGATCCCCACAGCTGGGAGCCAACACCACAGCATGCACGAATGGTGGCCGATGCCGATGTGGTTTTTGCCAATGGCCTGGGGTTGGAAATATGGCTTGACCGGCTGGTTGAGAGTGCTGCCGATGGCAATGTGCCGGTTGTGGTACTTTCGGACGGGCTCCCTGCCTTGCCCTATCACTCTGATGAAGGTCATGGAAGCCACAGCGGGCACGGCCACAGTCACGGAGATTACGATCCCCACATGTGGTTGGATGTGACTTATGCCATGGCCTATGTCAAACGGATCGCAGAGGTCCTTGGGCAGTTGGATCCGGAGAATGCAGCCATCTATCGCAAGCAGGCGGAAGGTTATCTCGAACAGCTGGTTGAACTGGATCAGTGGCTGTTGGATGCGGCTGCTCAGATACCTGATGCCAACCGCAGGATTATTACCTATCATCATGCTTTTGCCTATTTTTCGGCTCGCTATGGGTTTACAATCGCGGCGTATCTGGTCTTGAATCCGGATCGGGAGCCGAGTGCAAGGGATATGATGGAATTGACCAAGCTTTTGGCGTCGCACCCGAGACGGGTGATGTTTACCGAACCACAGGTAAGCATTGGCAAACGGTATACGGAGGTCGCCGTCAAGGAGGTTGGCGGTACATTGTTTACACTGTATACCGGGAGCCTTACAGAAAGTGTGCCTACTTATATTGACATGATGCGCCATAACGGCATGGTGCTATTGGAGGCGTTGCGGTGAGTTACGCTGTTGATGTGCAAAACCTGTCGGTGTCCTATGAATCCCACATTGCCCTGGAACAGATCACATGGCAGGTTGAACCTGGGAGCCTGGCGGCAGTGATTGGCCCCAACGGCGGCGGCAAGTCAACATTGTTCAAGAGCCTGTTGAGATTGGTGCCGCCCCTTTCAGGCAGTGTGCGGATCTTCGGTGAGGATCCAATAAAGGCCAGGCCCCAGGTTGCTTATCTGCCTCAAAGGGAAGAAGTGGATTGGGATTTCCCAATTATGTGTCTCGATGTGGTGCTGCAGGGCCGCTTGATTCATCGCAAGTGGTGGCAGCATCCCACCAGGCGAGATCGGGAGTTGGCTATGCAAAGCCTGCAGATGACAGGGATGGAGCCATATGCCTCGCGCCCCATTGGCAGTCTGTCGGGGGGGCAGATTCAACGGGTGTTCATTGCCAGGGCTCTGGCTCAAGAAGCCAGGCTGATTATTTTGGATGAGCCGGGAGCCGGTTTGGATGCTGCGGCCCAGCACCAGCTGTTGGACCTGTTTTTCGAGCTGCAAAGGCTCGGCCATACGATTGTGATCTCCACCCATGACCTAAACTGCCTGGCAGCGGGTTTTGACACGGTATTGGGCCTGGATCGCAAGGTAGTGCTGTTTGGCCCACCCAGCGAGGTTTTGGACGGTGAACGGCTGACCAAGCTGTTTGCCAAGCATTTCCCTGTAATCGGGCCAGAAGGCGAGGTGTCCATGCATGAGCTTTGACTGGCTGGTTGAACCATTTCAATACGGATTTATGGTAAGAGCTTTTGTCGGTACGTCATTGATTGCGGTTCTGGCTGCGATGATCGGTGTTTTTATTGTCCTCAAAGGTTTGGCCTTCATTGGCGATGCCATCGCCCATATTTCATTTGCCGGGATAGCTCTGGCCTTTTTGCTGGGATGGCCGCTGCATTTGGGGGCGTTTCTTCTGGCAAGTGTTACAGCTGTTGGGATTACGCTGCTGAACCGGGCAGCCAAGGTCCGTCATGATACAGCTCTGGCAATTCTGTTTACCGGCGCATTTGCCGCCGGCGTGATTATTTTGACCCGGATGCCCAGTTTTGGGAGCGATATATCTGCTTTGCTGCTGGGTTCGGTATTAGGGATTCGCAGCCAGGAACTGTGGCTGATCGGCGGATCGGTAGTGGTGATTGGCCTGCTTCTGGGGCTTGCCTACCACCACCTGGTGTTTGCGGCTTTTGATCCGGTGGGGGCCGAAGCGGCGGGATTGCCTGTCTTGGGATTAAACATTCTTTTGATGCTGATGCTCAGCACCGCGGTGGTTGTTTCACTCCAGAGTGTCGGTGTGGTTTTGGTGATGGCCCTGTTGATTACCCCGGCAGCAGCAGCGGGAGTCTTTACCAGGAACCTGGTGAAGATGATGGCCTTGGCAGGCGCTTTAGGCATTGCTGCCACCTGGATTGGCCTCTACCTTGCCTATTACTATTCACTGCCGCCAGGTGCCACCATTGTGATCATCACCACCCTTGAGTTTGCCGCAGCTCTCGGCATTAAACAGGTAAAAGGCAGGTTTTTGCATGGAACCAGATCTGTGGGTTGAAGCCCTTCCGCAGGAACAGGGGCGGATGATCAAAGAGATAATTTTCGGCAGGCTGGGGTTAAGCAGGGGGCTCGTGCGGCGGATCCGCAAAGGTGGACAAGTCCGGTTGAATGGGCAGCCGGCGTTTATCACTCAGCGGGTGAAAGCTGGAGATCGGATCGAAATAGCCTTCTTTGACGAACCTACCCAGATCCAGCCTCAGCCTGTAGGCCTGGAGATAGTATATGAGGATGAAAGCCTAATCGTTGTCAATAAGTCGGCGGGCTTAGCGGTTCATCCCACCCGCACTTATCCCGATGGCACCTTGGCCAACGGGCTTGCCTACCATTGGCAGCGGCAGGGTTTGGCCAGAAAGGTTAGACTGCTGCACCGGCTGGACCGGGACACTTCCGGTTTGGTCTTGGCTGTGAAAGAACCATACAGCTACCATCAACTGGCTGAGCAGCTGCGGGCCCGCACTTTGATAAGGGCTTATCTGGCCATAGTCAGCGGCAAACTGGATAACAAGCAAGGGACAGTCGAAGAGCCCATCGGCCTGTCAGGCCAGGGGCATGGGCTAAAGCGGGCGGTGATGGCGGCAGGAAAGCCTGCCCGTACTTATTACCGGGTCGTGGCCGAATACAGCCGTGGATCGCTCTTACTGCTGGAACTTGCAACCGGCCGAACCCATCAAATCAGAGTTCATCTTGCCTGGATGGGGCACCCCGTGATCGGCGATCAGATGTACGGCCAGCCGAGCAAAGTAATTGCGAGGCAGGCTTTACATGCATGGCGGCTGCAGTTCGTCCATCCCCGCACCCACCAGCCTATGGAATTGAGGGCACCTCTGCCCTGGGATATGCGGTCTGTCTTGAAACATTACCGATTATCGTTATAATTAAATATAATAGTATTTCTTGGTTGTAACAGGAAACTGACTATGGAGTGCGAATTAAGAACATAGAGGCAAAACTTGAGGAGGGGTAGCGTGAAGAAAGTAATATCTGCGGTCTTAGTATTATTAGTTATGTTCGTTTCAGTTCCAGCGGCTGCATTCGAATTAAGTGGTGGGCTATGGTCTGTCTCTGAACAGGATTTTATCCCTGAGAATCAGATTAACCATATCTACATGTTGGATCTGACATTGGTGCAGATCGGGCCGCTGCGCTTGGCCGGCAGTGCTCAATACGGAGGCAAACTGAACAATATTGCTGATTTCCTGGATTTAGTCCGCGGTGAGCTGGATGAAGAAGGGCTGGGCGAGCTGGAGGACTTCTATCTTTTAGGCAGCCTTGGCGGGAAGGTAAGGGTGGACTGGCCCGTGTACAGGCAGCTTTCTGTGATCACTGTTGTAGGGTACGATGCGGTCGGCAATATAGGCAAATTTGGTGACAGTGCCGAGGATGTTTCCAGCGGGCTTTACGGTGGCATCACATACGGTGCCGGGCTTGGTGTTGAGATCGCACCCGGGTTGAGGCTTGCCGGGTTCTATGAGCATGCACCGGCTGTCAAGAACCTGATGGGTGAGGAGGATACCGGGAGCATCCAAGGTTTTGATATCAGTATTGAGTATCAGATCCCTGTAGTAGTGGCAAGAGCAGGGTATCGTTCCCGCGTCTTGAAACTTGAGAATGCCAGCGGCCACCGCTTGAGCGGTTTCTATGTTGGTGCGGGTATTCATTTTTAGATAGCTGAACTGACAAGAACCGGAGGCGTAGCTCCTCCGGTTTATTTATTTGTCAAAGGATGGAACTGCTGCGAATGTTTTGATTCGCCATTCCGCTCCATAACGGAAGTAGCCAAACTGCAGCCTCAGGGGCAGACCGGCTTTGGTTTGTGCAAGAAACTCAATTTGATTCCGGTTAAGATCAACAGCAGCTGCAGACAGTTCAATCTGTCCATGAATTTGCTGCAGAAATGCGATCGCGGGGATTTTGGCGCCTGTCAGATGATAGTCGAACCAGGGAAGCTCGAGGCTGGACAGGGCTCTAGCCAGATCGCCAATCCACTCCTGCAGCTCGGGATGATCAAGCCGCTCCTGGAATTGATACCTGGCCGGAACTTGAACAAATGACTTAACCAGCCAGGTTCCATCTACTTCGTGGAAAACAAGCCTGGCGTTGGAATGGAGGGTTTGCCCGTCGCAGATTTCGATATAGACAGTTGCATCGGAATGGGCAAGTTTCACGCCGGCAATCCGGCTGGTAATCAAGGCTCCTGTTTCCGGCCGTTCGGCAATATGATCGATAAATCGGCTGCGGTCAGGAAAATCCCGGTCAAGTATGCTTTCCAAAAGCTCCCGATCCCCGCCGGTGACAGCCTGGTTAAAAGCATCGAGGGCAGCAGTCAACTTGGCAGGAAGCGGGTCTGGTTCCTCTTGTTCTGATACTGGATGCGTTGGGGGAGTGGGCGGCCCAATCGGTTCCGCATCGGCGAGGTCCACTGTTTCCATGGATTCATGTGTTTCCAGTTCCTGATCAGGTTGTGAAGCCAGATGTTTTTGATCCTGTTCGCCAAACCAGATCACCGGGTACTCTGGATCTACGAGCATCCAGGTGTAGGTTGCGAAGGTGGATTGGCGTTCGCCAATCAATTCTCCATCCATTGCAGGGACAAATTCTTGAGGCAGAGTGATCTTGATCCGGCGATCTCCGGCCTGCTCATGGGCAAATTCCGGATACCACTGCAGGTTCCGGTTCAAGGTCTTGTCTGGAAGCAAATCATAATTGGGCAGGAAACCCTCATAAGTCAACTCCAGAATTGCGTTTTGCTCAGTAGGCTCCATGCGGGCGGTAACCACAGTCATGGTCCCGGGCCGGCTTACTTCGTAGGTGGCCAGGCCTGGAACCCAAAGCGTAGTTATCTGGGCATTGGGAAATAAGGTAAATACAACGGCGTCCAATCCTCCAGGCAGAGAAAAACGAGCGTTGACCCGGATAAAACCTTGCTCAGGGACAAGAAAAACCTCGGCATAATCCGGTTCGCCGGCATTTGCGAAACCGGCCACCAAGGTCAAGCAAAGTATAATTGTGCAGGTAAAGCCCAACAGTCTCACCAACAAACCCCCCTTTTAACCCCAATATTACAATTCTTGGATCGCGGCGGGAATCCTCCCTGTTTGCAGCAAAGGCCTATCTTAGTTTACAGAGTTGTTTTTTTGCCAGGAACTTGATATAATGCATCTGTGCACAAATTTGTGTACAGATTCCCAAGGGAGGTAAACCATGCATCCGTATATCGAACATGTCAATCCGAACCTAGGAGATCTGCTGACAAAGATTGGGTTGGACAAATGCTTTGTCAGGGGCCAAGGCTGCTTCCTGTATGATCAAGACGGCAATACATACCTTGATCTAATTGCCGCATATGGTGCTTTACCATTTGGTTTCAATCCGCCGGAAATCTGGGAAGCTATCCGCCGGGTGGAAGCTTTGCAGGAACCCAGTTTTGTGCAGCCGTCCTTGTTGACACCAGCGGGGAAGCTAGCCCAGAGTTTGCTGGCTGTGGCTCCCGGCATGGGCAAAGTAACTTTTGCCAACAGTGGAGCTGAGGCAGTGGAGGCTGCGATCAAACTTGCCCGGTCCAGAACTGGGAGAATGGGGATCGTCTCTACTGTCAACAGCTTTCACGGCAAAACGCTGGGGGCCTTGTCGGCGACAGGAAATGGCAGCTACCAGCGGGCTTTTGGCGCCCCGGTCGAAGGGTTCCGCTTCGTCCCTTATGGAGATATCCATAGCTTGAAGCTGCTGCTGGAAGCTGAGGCCAGCCAAATTGCCGCTGTGATCCTGGAGCCGATTCAAGGCGAAGGAGGTATTGTCGAGCCCCCAGCGGGGTATTTGGCGCAGGTACGGGATTTGTGTACTCAGCACGGCGTGCTGTTGATTCTTGATGAAATCCAAACCGGATTAGGCCGTACCGGGCAGATGTTTGCAGGTACAGCGGAGGGTGTTGCGGCCGATATCGTCACCATTGCCAAAGCCTTGGGCGGAGGTTTGGTTCCGATTGGTGCAATGCTGTGTACTGACGAGGTCTATGCGGAGGAATTCGCCACCAAGCATTCGTCGACATTTGCCGGAAACACTATTGCCTGCCGGGTTGGTTTAAGGGTGTTGGAACTATTGACCAAAGATGATCAATGGCTTGTGCGGGAAGCAGCCCGCAAAGGTAAGCGTTTCAAGCAGGGCCTGGAGGAAATCCAAGCCAAGTATCCCCAGATCATCAAAGAGGTGCGGGGGCGGGGATTAATGCTGGGACTAGATTTCGGCAGTACCCGAGACCCTTATCCCGGCAGCATGATTGGCTTTATGGCTGAACAGAAAAGCCTGACGCCGATTATCGCCAGCCACTTGCTGAATGTTGGAAAGGTCCGGGTTGCCCCGACCCTCAACGGCGCCAGTGTAATCAGAATCGAACCGCCGTTGGTGATTTCTGATCAGCAGATCGAATTTGCACTGTACGCGATTGAACATACAGTGTCTGTCCTGGCGCGGCGCAATACGGCAGCGCTCACAAGCCATCTGGTGCATGGAACTGTACAGTTGGATGCCGCAGGCACTTGTTTGCCTCAGCCGCTGTATACCTCCGAGCCTGCTGCCCCTGAACCGGATGATGGCCGGTTTGCCTTCATTGTCCATCCCTTGGATGTGAAGAACTACGCCGACTACGATCACAGCCTGCAGGCCTTCACTAAAGAGCAGCTGTCGGATTTGGCTGGGCGCTGGACAGACACGCTGGATCCGTTCGTGCTGTCCCGGGCCCGGATAGTTTCATCGGCAGGGAAAGCGGCAACAGGTGATTTCATTGTTGTGCCCTATACTGCAGCGGAACTGCGGCGGATGCCCAGGGAAGAAGCGGAAGCAGTAATCATTAAAGCGGTTGAACTTGGTGTCGAGCGAGGTGCGGAAATTGCTGGGCTTGGAGCCTATACCTCTGTTGTGACCGGAGGCGGGCGGACCTTGCTTAAGCATATCCCGGTGCCTTTGACAACAGGCAACAGCTTTACTGTGTCCTCGGGGGTTGATGCCCTGATGATTGCCGGAGAAAAGCTTGGATTGGACTTGGGGCAGGCCACTGCCGCTGTTGTTGGGGCAGGCGGCGCCATTGGCAAAGCCTCTGCCTTGCTGTTGGCGGAACATGTTGGCAGGCTGGTTCTGATCGGAAATCCGGACCGTCCGGAGAAGAATCGGCTGCGGATGCTCAGAGCTGCAGCTGAGATGTACCGATACCTTCGTAAACAGCAAGCCCGGGGAGCCAGCTACCCTTCAGGCAGCATCGGGGCCTATGTCAGCAGCCTGGCTGATCTGCCCTCTCTCGACGAGCCTTTCAGCGTATGGTTAGGTTATGCCGAAGCAAGCCTCGGGCAGCCCGGCTGCCCGGTGGCAATTACCGTTGATCGGGCAAAAAGCCTTCCTCAGGCTGACCTGATCCTGGCAGCCACCAGCAGTACGGAAGCTTTGATTACTCCCTGTCTAGTCAAGCCGGGGGCAGTGATCTGCGATATGTCCCGCCCTGGCAATGTCAGCCCGGATGTTCTGCAAGAGCGTCCTGATGTCCTGGTGATCGACGGGGGAGTCATTGAACTGCCCGGTAGGCCAGATTTGGGGTGGGATTTCGGTTTTGGCAAAGGTTTGGCATATGCCTGCATGTCCGAGACAATCGTCCTTGCCCTGGAAAAGATTTATACCAATATGAGCATTGGGGCGGACCTTAACCTGGAATACATGAACCGGCTGAATGAGTATGCCCGTATTCATGGTTTTAAGCTGGCAGGCTTTCGCAGTTTTGACCTGCCGCTGCCGGAAGGCGTATGGCAGCGGGTCGTTGCCGCCCGCAAAACGGCAGCAAGGGATAGAGAACCTGTGTCTCTGTGACACAGGTTCAAATTGCATTCCCTCGGGTCAGGTGAGCTGCCTGATCCCGGAGCAGGGTTCGGCTTTGGTGTTGGCTTTCCTGTACTGCATTGGCGACAGATTCGTAAACTGCTTAAACACCCTACTGAAATGGGTATGGCTTTCATACCCGGCCTGTTCGGAGATTTCGCTGATTGGCATATGTGTAGTAAGCAGCAGCTGCTGAGCAGCCTTTATGCGGGTGTTGTTCAGGTATTCAGTCAATGTCAACCCTGTTACCTGCTTGAACATGCGGCTGAGATAGTACGGGCTGATATAGAACTGTTCGGCGATTTTGGCCAGGCTCAGCTTCTCTTGATAGTGCTTGCGGATGTACTGGATGATTTGATGGATGGTGTGGTAGATTGGATTAAGGTCATGAAAGTAATTGGGGGCAAGGTCAAAATTGAGCTGATTGGCAAACAACAAAAGTTCAACAAGGAGAATCTGTTGGTACAGGTTCTTATTGGGATGCTGCTGGACGTGTTTAGAGATCATTTTCGTCAATAATCCCTCGATGAAATTTTGCTGTGACACAGTAAGGTGAATGACTTTGGCGTCATGATGAAAACAGCTCAGCAGTTCCTTTACCTGAGCGGGCGAGAGCACATGCTGCAGGAGTTCTTCCGTGAAATACACCACGTAGCGGGCATGGGAGCCCACACTGCTGTCGGCTTCAGTTGTCCGGTGAATGTACCCCTTCGAGATAAAAACCAGATCTCCCTGGTGGACATGGTAGATTTGATCCTCAATAAAATAGAAGCGGTCGCCGGAGATCAGGTAATATATTTCGTAATGCTCATGTTCGTGCTTATACGGCATTGTATATGAAGTATCCAGTTTGTTATACAATACTGCAAACCGCACACCGCTCACCAGGATCCCCCCCTTCATGCTACAATTCTAACACAGATCGGGCCGCAACGCAAAAAATGTTGAAAGTGTTAGTAATTAGCAAAAGACGTAAAGAAAGTTAGCTATCCTTGCATTATAATTATAAGCGATCTCAGTCCCTGACTAGAAATTAACAGGAATTTAAGATGAAGTGTCGAATTCTTTTTACTGTGATGCCGGATTCAGCCCATTATAGGCAAGAAGGGGTAGATTAGGACATGAACAAGAGAATCACTGCGTGGTCGGTAGTCTTTATTGGCTTAATACTTTTTCTTACCGGCCTGATTTTTGCCCAAAACAGTTCTGACAGTGTTGATTGGATACCTGTTCCCGAGGCCATTACTGCCTATATTCGGGAACGGAATTACCAGGATTATCTTGCAGAGTACCCAGACGCGGTAAAGCCCAATGCGGAGATCGTGATCCCCGCTGTTTGGTATTCTGATACCAATATGGATTTGGAAGTTGTATCCGGTTTGGATGGTTACCCCCGGGAAGCCTTGATTACCGGTGAGTCCGGATATGTGGAGTGGACATTCGCAGTTGAACAAGAAGGCCTGTATAATATCGGCGTCAAATACTACCCTTTGCCCGGCCGCGGTGTTGACATCGAAAGAGAAATCTGGATCAACGGCGAACGGCCGTTTAACAATGCCCAATACCTGAAGTTTTGCCGGGTATGGGGCGATGAAGGCCCCTTCGTGGTCGATTCTTTGGGGAATCAAATTCGTGCCCGCCAGGTGGAGAAGCCCATGTGGATCGATGGGGTGGTGCAGGATCCTGTAGGGTATGAGCAAGAACCCTATTTGTTTTATTTCAAGGAAGGCATCAACACCATCCGCCTGGTGTCGCAGATGGAACCGATGGCCATTGCCGAGATCAAGCTTTACCAAAAGCCCCCGCTGCCCAGTTATGCCGAGGTCAGGAACTGGTATGAGCAACAGGGATACAAGCCGGTGGAGGGTATCTCCTTGAGGATTGAGGGCCAGGACAGCACAGTCCGGTCATCACCCACCTTGTTCCCCATCTCCGATCATGGAGATCCGACAGTGTATCCGTACCACCATGCGGAAATCCGCCTTAACTCCATCGGCGGTTACCGTTGGGCGCAGCCGGGGCAGTGGATCCGCTGGGAAGTCAATGTTCCTGAGGCGGGACTGTACAAAATTGTGATTAAAGCGAAACAAGACCGGAAAGCCGGTGCATTCAGCACCCGAAGGCTGTATATAAACGGCAAGGTACCCTTCGCTGAGGTTTCAGCCAATCCTTTTTATTACTCCACTTACTATCAAATGAATGTCATTGGTGATCCGGAAACCGAGGAACCATACCTGTTCTATTTCCCGGCCGGCAAAAACGAGATTACGCTGGAAGTGGCGTTGGGAGATGTGGCGGATGTGCTCAGCCAAACAGAGGAGCACCTCTATGAACTGAATACAATTTACCGGCGGATCATAATGATTACCACAGGCAATCCTGATCCGATGCGTACATATGAGTTGGACAAGAGAATTCCGGAAGTGATCGAGCAGATCGGCAGGCAGGCGTCGATTTACCGCAGCTTGGTGCAGCAGTTTGTGGACGAGACCGGTATGGAGGGGGAACACACCCAAGCTCTGACCCAGATTTCTTTCATCCTGCAGAGGATGTATGCTGATACGGATCGAATTCCCCGCCTGCTGTCGGAGTTTAGGGACAATCTTGGTTCCCTTGGGCAGTGGGTTGCCCAAATGAAAGAGCAGCCCCTTCAAATCGATTTCCTAATGGTCGCTTCGCCTGAACAGACAATGCCTCGGGCTGAGCCTACAATCTGGCAGTCGCTGCTCCATGAGATAAAAGCGATTATGGCTTCATTTTATCGCAATTATGACTTGGTCGGGCAGATTGGCGATGTAGAGGATATAGATCCGGATCGGGAGCCTTTGACAGTCTGGATTGGTTCTGGCCGCGATCAAGCCCAGATCCTCAAACAGCTGATTGATAACGAATTCAGCCCGCAGACCGGGATCCCGGTAAGGTTGCAGTTGGTTCCCAACTTGAGCCAACTGTTGATTCAAGCCGCCATTGCCAAGACTGCACCGGATGTGGCGATCGGGCTGCATACCCAGGATCCGGTCAACTTTGGCCTGCGGGGCGCCTTGTACAACCTGTCGCAGTTCGACGATTTTGATGAAGTCATGCAGGATTTCATGGTCAGCTCCTATGTCCCCTATACCTTCAGGGACAATGTTTGGGCTGTATCGGCCCAGCAGTCGTTCCCGGTAATGTTCTACCGGAAGGATATCCTGGCTGAACTGGGTTTGAACATACCACAAACTTGGGATGATGTATACCAGATTTTGCCCATCCTGCAGAAGAATGGGATGTCGGTTGGAATCGGGTCCGGTATATTCTACACCTGGCTCTATCAAAGGGGAGAGCTGGTCTATAAGCCTGACGGTGTGGAGACCAATCTAGACTCGGAAGTTGCCATTCAAACATTTACTGAGCTGACCGAACTGTTCAACCTGTACAGCCTCATGATTACCTTCAACAGTGAGAACCGGTTCCGGTTTGGTGAAATGCCTATTGTGATTGAAGATTACGGATTGTACAACCGTTTGGCTGTCTTTGCCCCTGAACTGAGAGGGGAGTGGGGGTTTGCTCTGATTCCCGGCACAGTCCAGCCTGACGGTACCATCAAGCGTACCGTGTTCGGAGGCATGTCAGCGAATCCGATGTCCGTTTCGCTTGCTGGGATTCAGGGTCCGGCGACAGGTATTCTGTCCACAGCGTCTGATCCGGAAGCAGCCTGGGAATTCGTGAAATGGTGGATCAGCGAACCTACCCAGCTTCAATTCGGGCGTGAACTGGAGAACCTGATGGGCGCCGCTGCCCGCTATCCAACGGCAAACTTGAAGGCTTTTGCCCAACTGCCTTGGACTGCGGAACAGCGCGAGATTTTGATGGAACAGTGGCAGTGGGTGGAAGGATCCCTGGAGGTTCCCGGCGGGTACTACATGAGCCGGATGTTTGACTGGGCCTTCAGAGCCGTTGTCGTTGATGGCAATTTCCAATCACCACGGGAAACTTTGACTAAATATAACATGGATATCAACTATGAATTGAGGCTGAAACGGCAAGAATTCGGGCTGGAATTGGAATTGGATCAGGTACCGCAGGAGTATATTGATCTGTTTTGGTCTTGGTTTACCCATATCCCGCGTAAGGATCAGTACTGATAACTAATAATGGGGGAAGCAAAATGAGTTCAGTCGTGCGGCGCAAGCAGCCACAAATTGGAGTTGAACCGAAGCCTGGCAGGCTTTCAACGCTGTTCAAGGAGATTGCCGCCAGCAAAACCTATTATCTGTTTCTGGCACCATATGCGATTCTGTTCATTATCTTTACGGTTGTGCCTGTGGTGATGGCAGTCTTGCTCAGTTTTACGTACTTCAATATGCTGCAGCCACCGCAATGGGTCGGGATGCATAATTACGTCCGTCTGTTCCTGGAAGATGAGATTTTTCTGCTTGCAGTGAAAAACACATTGGTTTATGCATCAATTACCGGACCGGTCAGTTATATCCTGTGCTTTGTCACGGCATGGTTGATCAACGAGCTCAAACCAAAGGTAAGGGCATTCTTGACACTGCTTTTCTATGCTCCCTCCATTTCAGGCAATGCATATGTGATTTGGCAGGTGATATTCAGCGGCGACAGTTATGGAATCATCAACGGCTTCCTGATGTATTGGGGATTTATCGACTCACCTGTGCAGTGGTTGTTTGATCCTGACTTGATCATGCCCATTGTAATCCTGGTTGTGCTGTGGATGAGCCTCGGGACAGGGTTTTTGGTGTTTGTCGCCGGGCTTCAGGGCCTTGATCAGAGTCTATACGAGGCCGGTGCCATTGACGGGGTGAGAAACAGGTGGCAGGAACTATGGTATCTTACGCTGCCGCAGATGCGGCCTTATCTGATGTTCGGTGCAATCATCACCATTACTTCTTCTTTCACTGTCGCCGGTGAGATTTCAACCCTGGTCGGGTTTCCCAGTACGGATTATGCTGCCCATACCATAGTCCAGCATTTGCAGGATTATGGCACAATCCGCTTCGATATGGGATATGCTTCCGCAATTGCAGTAATCTTGTTCTTTATGATGGTTGTTTCTCAAAGGGTTGTTCAAAAGCTGCTGAACAAAGTCGGCGAATAGGAGGATGAGAAGATGTCATCAAGATTAGGCATTAGGAAAAGGCGCTTAGCGCGATCAACAGGCGGTGACGTGGTAATTATGCTCTTTCTATTGATCGGCGCATTGTTTATGGTGATTCCGATGATCTTGGTTATCAGCAACGCGTTCAAGCCATTAAGTGAACTCTTCTTGTTTCCTCCGCGCCTGATTGTCCGCAACCCGACACTGAAGAATTTCCATGATTTGATGGTCATGATGGCCCAGTCTTGGGTGCCTTTTGGCAGGTACTTGCTGAACTCGCTGGTTATCGTCACTTTTGGGACGTTGGGCAATGTGTTGTTTGGCTCGTTGGCAGCTTATATCGTCTCGATCCGGAAATTTCCCGGATCCAGGATTTTTATGAGCATGGTGGTCTTTTCACTGATGTTCTCTGCCGAGGTCACCCGGATCCCGAACTATGTAACCATTGCCTTCCTGGGCTGGATTGACTCTTTGAAGGCGATTATTATCCCCCGGTGGTCGGCACCTTTGGGGTTGTATTTGGTGAGCCGTTTCATTGATGGCATGATCAACCGTTCTTTGATTGAAGCGGCTGAGATCGACGGAGCCAGCGATTTGCGGATTTACTGGCAGATCGTGATGCCTAATATCAAGCCGGCATGGCTGACCATGATCATTTTGAGCTTCCAAGAATTGTGGCGGACTCAAGGAGGGCACTACATCTATTCTGAGCAGCTTAAAACTCTGCCGTATGCTTTGAGCCAGATTACACAGGGCGGTGTTGCTAGGCAGGGCGTGCAGCATGCAGTTACTCTGATTATGATGATTATCCCCATCATTGTTTTCGTGATCAATCAGAGCAAGATTGTGGACACCATGGGGCATTCAGGAATGGCAAACTAACCTTGAAGGACGGAGTGAGGAACTTGAAATCATTGAAGGCCTTTCTGCTGGTTTGGATACTGATGGCTGTGGCCTTTGTTCCTGCGGGCGCAGTACCATATGAAACATATACTTATGATTTTTGGAATAATCCTGTACCCTCTCCTCACGCTTATGTACCGATTCGAGTAGTTGACGGCCAAGAATTGGGGATAGGTGGTTTTAAGACGCCTCAGGATATTTTTGCCATTGATGACCATATCTATGTGGTTGATTCGGGAAACAGCCGGATTGTCCACTTAACCCGTGAGTGGCAAGTGGTCAGAATTATCGACAGCTTCGATAATACAGGTATCCAGGACAAATTTAGGAATCCCAGGGGTATTCATGTAGACGCGGCAGGGAATATGTATGTGGCCGATCGGGACAACGGCCGGATTGTGGTTCTGGACCGGGATGCTGCTTTAAGGCAGATCATCACGTCCCCAGCGGAGACTCATGCTGACTTGTTCACCAGCGATTTTCGCTTCAGGCCTGATAAACTTGGTGTCGATCAGTATGGGACGATTTATGTGGTTTCTGCCGGTGTTTATGACGGCATCATGGAGTTCGACATTTTTGGAGAATTTCAGGGCTTTGTGGGAGCTCCCAGAGTCCATCCCACGCTCGCTGACTATATCTGGCGCTTGATTGGGACCAAAGAACAAAAGGAACGGATGAAGTTGTTCCTTCCGGTCGAACACAGCAATGTCCATGTTGATTACCGGGGCTTTATCTATGCAACAGCCACCGGGGGAGAAATCAGCGCGGAAGATAAAATCAGGCGGATCAACACGTCCGGAGTGGACCGGTTGATGCGGATTTCCTGGTCTCCGCCGATCGGTGATTTCCCAGACGTTACCAGTTCGATCTTTGTAGACGTTGTCAGTCGGGAACACGACATCTATTCGATACTGGATCGGGCAAACGGGCGCATCTTCACATACAGCAGCACAGGGCATTTGTTGTATGCATTTGGTGCACTAGGGGAAGTCCAAGGGGCTTTTACCAATCCGGCAGGTTTAACTGAGCTGGATCAGCATTTGCTCGTCCTGGACTCAATCAAGAATAGCATCACGGTGTTTGCTCCGACGGAATACATGCAGTTAATCCACAATGCCATAGCCAAATATTCAATGGGTAATTATGATGCAGCCACAGAGAACTGGTACAGGGTGTTGGAGTTGAACTCCAACTTCGATTTGGCCTATACCGGCATCGGCAATGCTCACTTCATGAAGGGCGAATACGCTGAAGCCATGCGCAATTACAGACTGGCCAATGATCGGCAGAATTACTCGGAAGCTTATCGCTATTACCGCAAACAAGTGACAGAGAAGTATTTTGGCTTCTTCATGGCTGCGGTTGTAATTCTGATTATCTATGTACTGTTCTTTGCCACATCCAAAAAGAGCGAACAAAGCGTGGTTGAGGCAAAAGCCCAACAGGCGGCTACATATGATCTGGTCCAGACCTGGGAGGAGATGAAGCGCAGGCCACTTAGAATTCAGTTGAAACGGATTTGGTACGGGCTGAGCTTTGCCCTTAAACTGATGGTCAGCCCGCTGCAGGGCTTTTGGGATTTGAAATATGAAAAGCGGGGCAATCTCCCGACAGCCATAATCCTGATCATCCTGCTGGTGGTATCCTACCTGATCATGTATCAATACAGCGGATTCATCTTCAATACCCGGGACCCCCGGTATCTGAACCTGGTATCAGAGTCGATCAGCATCCTTGTACCGATCATGATGTGGGCGGCCATCAACTGGTCGCTGACAACGCTGATGAACGGCAAAGGTACTTTCAAAGATATTTTGATTGCCACCGGGTATTCATTCACACCTCTGATTCTGGTATTGATACCCATGACCATAGTCAGCAATTATCTGGCTGCCGATGAAGGGGCGTTTTATTATCTTGTTTTGTCCATTGCTTTGGTTTGGTCGCTGTTCCTGCTCTTTTTCAGCACCATGGTCACCCATGAATACAGCCTCGGTGCCACAATCGGTGTTACGCTCCTCATTTTGGTCGGGATTGGGATCACGATGTTCATAGCTTTGTTGTTTGTCGATATCGTTTTGCAGTTGTTCGCCTTCATTGGAGAAGTCTATCGCGAATTGGCCTTCAGGTTGTAGCAAGGAGGAAGCCGCAATGAAAAAGTTTCTGCAATCAGGGGTTTTAGTCTTACTGTTACTGCTGTCCTTGTTTGCTGTGCATGTTAGCGCAGCGGTGGAGTTAAAGGGATATGAACTTGTGGCAGAAAACGAGCACTTGTACCTGTTTTTCAATACCGAGACAGCTGAGGTTGCAGTATATGATCAGCGGACGGAGCAGTTCTGGTTTACTAATCCCCAAGATCGGGCCAAGTTCGAAACTGTTGCCCGCGGCGCAGCCAAAGATGCCTTGGGAGCTCAACTGCGGATTACCTATTACGAACCTGGCGACATCATGCGGACTATGGACAGCTATAATGACAGCGTCAGTTACGGCCAGTTTGAAGCGCAGCCTACTGAACGCGGTATTCGCGTGGAATATGTGTTTGGCAAAGAGTGGGACGACAAACACTACTTGCCACTGATTGTGGAACAGGAATTGTATGAAACAGAGATTTTCAGCAAATTGGATTCAGGACCCCAGCGGACGATCTCCAATTTATACGCTTTGGTGGAACTGGGTGAGCCTGCCGAGGGAGAATCAGCGAACATTGCCGACAAATATGTGATTAAGGATGTAGGTGGAAACCTGACATCCCGGGATATGCGCGTGATTCACAATGTGTTTCTTGATCATGTGGTGACCTACAAGCCAAATCTGTCGTCTCCCAATGATGTGAAGCCGGAAGATGTGGAGCCGTTTATCAGCAAGCCGTTCTATATGCTTAAACAGCGGGATCGGGACATGCTCAGCTGGGATAGGGCGGCGATCATTGACATTACCCGGGCAGTGGGATTCGATCCGGCAATGATCGGAGCAGGGTACCAAATCTACGGCCTTGAGCCAGGCTCGCCGAACATTTTGATCTTCAAAGTGCCGATCGAATACCGCCTTGATGACGAAAACCTGATTGTCAGTGTGGACACTTCGGGGATTGAATATCCCGATAATGTAACCAATGATGAAGGGAAAAAGGTCACATATATCCTGACACAGATTGATGTGCTGCCCTATTTCAGTGCGGGCCCGAGGGGAACCGATGGGTATCTGTTTGTGCCTGATGGCTCCGGATCGATAATCCGCTTTGATAACGGGAAAACTCACCTCAATTCCTATACTAAGCGGATTTATGAACAGGATCATGCCGTTAGCATGCCCAGCATGAATGTAAAGACCTATATCAACAGTTTTCCGGTTTTTGGAATCAAGCATGAAGACAGGGCCTTGTTTGCGATAGTGGAAGCGGGTGCCACGATCTGCCGGATTCTGGCAGATGTCTCCGGAAGAAGGATCTCGTACAATACGGTTCACCCTTCGTTTGCCATTTTTGAACGGACCACTTCTTCACTGCAGGGGGACATGCCGGATATTCACGGTGCCTCAGCTCAATGGGTTGTCAGCGGTGGTTCTTCCATCAACGTATACCAGCCAAAGATGTATGATCAACAGATTCAGATCCGGTATGCATTCCTGGATGCAGATCAGGCTGACTATGCGGGAATGGCCCATTATTACCAGGATTATCTGGTCAACCAGGGCAAGCTGAGAAAACTCGGACCTCAATCAGGGATCCCGCTGATGTTGGAAATAATCGGCGCTGTTCAGGACCGGCGCCCCATATTGGGTGTGCCCCGGGATGTGCTTGTACCCCTGACTACTTTTGCCCAAGCTAAATCATTCGTGTCCCAGCTGCATGCCGAGGGGATTGCGAACCTCAGCATCACTTACAATGGCTGGATGAAAAATGGTATCAGCCACTATTATCCGAATAAAGCAAGGTTGGAAACGGCATTGGGGTCCGAAGCGGAATTCATTGAATTGGGTGAGATGATCAAAGCCAACGGTGGGCAGTTCTACCCCGCGGTGAGTTTTCAGCATGTCAAATATGACCGGATGTTTGATGCTTTCATTCCTTTCCGGGACGGCTCCCGCTCATTGGTCAGGACCATTGCAACCAGTGTTGATCCCGTAACGATGCTGCCGTTTTATATTCTATCCCCGTCAAAACTGGATCAGCTGGTGGACGGGTATCTTGCTTCACAACAGCGATTCCTGCTGTCAGGGGTTCATCTGTCTGATTTGGCAAGCAGGCTGTATGGTGATTACCGCCGAAACAGGGTAGTGCTTCGTGAAAACGCTGTTGAGATCATCACCAAGCAGTTGGAAAAGATTATAGGTGAGTATGGCCTTGAGATTCAGTCCAACGGCATTCTTGCCTATGCGCTGCCTTATGTATCGAGCGTTATCAACTTACCATTGGAACACAGCGGTGTTGACATTACAGATCAAGCGGTCCCGTTTGCCCAGATTTTGCTGCACGGCTATATAACCTATGCCGGTGAACCGCTGAACCGGGTTGGCGACTACCGGGATTACATTCTGAAAATGGTGGAACTGGGGGCTTACCCCTACTTCCAAGTATTTGCGGCAGAACCAAGCATACTCAAAGGAAGTGTCTATTCTGATTTCTTCACCGGAGAATTCAGCAGGGCAATTGATGATATTTTAGGGGTTTATCATGAACTGAATGGCATCCTGAGAAATGTCCAAGATCAGCGGATTGTAGCTCACCGGGAACTGGAGGATCGTGTGTATCAGACGGTGTACGAGAATGGTGTGCAAATTGTTGTCAATTACAGCCTTGAGACGGTTGAGATAGACGGAGAGCAGATCGCACCGAAGAGTTACCGAGTATTTGAGGGGGAGAACGAATAATGAAGGCAAAGCGTGGGAGCCGTTTCAGTTTGCGGACACGGGAGGCAATAAACGGACATCTCTTTACCCTGCCGTTTGTGATTGGATTCATAGCGATGTTCCTATACCCGTTTATCCAATCGATCATGTTCAGTTTAAGCGAGCTTGAGATCAGCACGGAAGGGTATAAACTCATTTGGGTTGGATTGGATAATTATTACAACGCTCTTTTTGTCAATGCTGAATATCCCCGGTTATTGGCGGAAACCGCCCTGCAAATGCTGAGAGACGTTCCGCTGATTCTGGTGTTCAGTTTCTTTGCAGCGATACTGCTTAATCAAAGATTTAAAGGCCGGCTGTTTGCCCGCGTTGTCTTTTTCCTTCCAGTGATTTTAGCGGCTGATATCATCATGCGCATGGAAAGTGCCGATTATATCTCCGCTTTCCTCGATGCGTCGCTGGCTGAAGAAGCGGCAGTCCAGGGGACGCTGGGCACGATTTTCAGCCGCGGCCAGTTGGTAAGCGTGCTGATGTATATGAAGCTTCCCCAGCAGTTGGTTACCTATATTGTCAGCGGCTCTGAGCAGATAGCGACAATTATCCGCTCATCGGGAGTGCAAATTCTCATCTTTTTAGCTGGTTTGCAGTCCATATCACCTTCTTTGTTTGAAGTTGCCAAGATTGAAGGGGCGACGGGGTGGGAGTGTTTTTGGATGATAACTTTCCCGATGCTGAGCCCATTGATTGTTACCAATATCGTTTACAGCATCATCGATTTCTTCACAATACCTTCAAACCCACTGGTTGACTTTATCAAGTCAAACATGTTTGGAGGGGCGGGATATGGAGTGGCGATGGCCATGAGCTGGCTGTACTTTGTTTTCATTGCTCTGTTCCTGCTGTTAACTGCCGGGTTGATTTCGCGGAAAGTCGTTTATATGGAGTAAGGCAGGAGGGATGGTGTGATGAAACGTAAGCATGTAATCGGATTTGTAATCGGAGCCCTCAGGTTTTTGGTCGTGATCAGCATCTGTTATGTGATCTTAAGGCCGCTGCTGGCCAAGATCGTGTCGTCATTCATGATGGAACGGGATCTGTATGATCAGACTGTGAAGTGGATTCCCCGCAATTTCACATGGGAAAACTATAAGGCAATGTATGTGCATATGAAGTATCTCACCGCTTTACGGAATTCCCTATCCTTTTCTCTGCTGATCGCCTTATTGCAGCTGGCATCCTGTACATTGGTGGGCTACGGTCTGGCCCGGTTCCGTTTTCCAGCTGCCAGACTGATTTTTGCCCTGGCCATCTTTACGCTGATTGTACCGCCGCAGATCATCATTTTGCCTTTGTATCTCAATTTCCGGTACTTCTCCATTCCATTTGTGTTGCCCAAACCTGGAATCAACCTCTTGGACAGTGTCTGGCCGTTTGTCTTCATGGCCGCGAGCGGCACGGGGTTTAACAACGGCTTGTTTATCTACATCATGCGCCAGTTCTTTAAGAATTCGCCCAAGTCCCTGGAGGAAGCGGCCTACATCGACGGTGCCAACGCCATGCAGACATTCTTGCGGGTAATGCTGCCGGGGGCGGTTCCCGCTTTGGTGATCGTCTTTCTGTTTGCCTTTGTCTGGCAGTACAACGATTATTTCTTCACCGGCATGTATTGGCCGAAAGCCGTACTTTTATCCCATACACTGGATACTGCCGCTCAAGGCTACGCTCACGCGCTGGGGACTCACTTCCAAGGTCACTATATTTCCCTGTTGAACAACACCGGGATGATCCTGTTTATTCTGCCGCTGTTGATCCTGTTCGGGTTCACGCAGCGCTACTTCATTGAGAGTGTGGAGCGCACAGGTATAGTGGGATGATTAAAGGGATACAACGTACATCACGGGGGTGGGGGTGATAGGGGAAATAGACAGTTTAGCTTAGGTGAGCAGCCGCTTAACTCGAAATTCTCAAAGGAGGTATTGGCTAGTGAGGAAGTTGTTGGTTGTTGGGATAGTAGTGAGTCTGCTGGCCTTTGGCAGCACCGCTCTCGCTTTTGATCTGACCGATTTCGGCCTGCAGCCGGCGGAAAACTATGATTTTGGCGGCGAGACGGTAACCATCATATCATGGACCAGCGACAGGATACCTGGTTATTTTGAAACCGATTTGGCTGTAATGGGCCGGGTTGAGGAAGCGGAGGAGTTGTTCAACTGCAAGATTGATTGGCTGTATACACGGGAAATTCCCGAACAGAATTTCAGCCGGCTCTTGGCAGGCGATTCATACAATGATCTGTGGCATGCCCAGAACAAGATTGGTTACTGGGAGCTTGTAGCCAACGATGCCGCATACCCAGTGTACAAGATTCTGCCGGAAGGTTATTATGATGCATTTCCACCCGGGATTCTGGCAGTAGAAGAAGCACTTAAATACAAAGGCCAGTATTGGGGTATCGGTCCGATGGAGTGGCGGCCGATCTTTGGTTACCAAAACGACTTGATTTTTGTGGCTTATAACAAGACTTTGATTGATCGGGAAGGCTTGGAGGATCCCTATGAGCTGTACTTGGCCGGAGAATGGGATTGGGATGCGGCCACCAGGATTGCCGTAGCTGCAACTGCCGATCTCGACGGCGATGGGGAGACTGATCAATGGGGTATTGTTGATGCCCGTCCATGGGATCTGGCTGTATCCAACGGTGCCAGCCTGACCCGCGTCGATGAGAATGGCAAAGTAATCTTCACGGGAGATGAACCTGCCTATCTGGAAGCACTGGAGCAGTACCGCATGTGGTGGACTGAGCTGAAAGTGCAGATGCCCACCAACGCTTCCGGCGATTTGAGAAACGCCTTTGTTAACGGCAGGGCGGCAATGTGGTTTTATGCTGGAGCCTGGCAGCTGCCTGATTATCTGATGCCTATGGCCGACGAATGGGTACTCGTGCCCTATCCCAAAGGGCCAAGTGTTGACGACTATCAATGGACAGTACAAGCTATCAGTACAACTCTGCTGCCGAGTAATGCCAAGGATCCGGAAGCTTTGGTTGCTCTGAAGACTTTCCTCTGGCGTGAAGAGGATGCCCCTCAAAGCGATGTCCTGGCAAGGCATGTCCGCAATCAGGAGTCTGCCATGGTCTTCCTGGAAGGCAACCTGGAGTGGAAAGGGCAGATCTCCAGGCTGTTTGAGAACTTCTTGGCCACATATCAGGATGATGTCCGCCAGGTCGGCCAGGGTAATCTGAGCCCGGCGGCGGCTATGGCAGCGTTAAAGCCTATCATTCAAGCAAACCTTGATGATTTGTTGGGCCAGAACTAAAGGTAACTGAACAATAGGGCATGGGAGGGGGAGGATTCCCCTTCCCGTGCATAGACCAAGAACTAATCCATGTTAGGGGTGGCGTTGTGCTCGAATCTTTACACATAAATGAACCAGTCTTTCCAGATAACGCCGTCAGCATTGTAGACTTTGGGGCGGTTCCCGACGGCAAGACATTGAACACGGGCGCGATCAATGCGGCAATTGCGGCATGTGCAGGCCAAGGTGGAGGCCGGGTGGTTGTTCCGAAAGGATTGTGGCTGACCGGGCCGATTATCCTGCAAAGCAACATTGATTTGCATGTGGAAATGGGTGCCTTGGTGTTGTTTACACCCGACTATGAACAGTATCCCGTACGAAAGATCAATTTAAACGGCATTGAACATGTCATGGTAACGCCACCATTGTTCGGCGAGGGTCTGGAGAACATTGCGATCACAGGCAGTGGGATTTTCGATGGTTCAGGCCAGTATTGGCGGCCGGTCAAGCGCAGCAAATTGACGGAGAGCCAATGGCGTAAACTGGCAGGTTCCGGCGGTGTTGTCGATGAAGAGGCGAATATCTGGTGGCCGAACGCTGCCGCCATGCACGGTGCCCGGGCGCTCCGGCAGCTGGAACATGCAAAAGTGCAGCTGGAGGACTATGAAGCTGTCAGGGTATATCTGCGGCCGCGTCTGATGAACCTGGTCAACTGTAAGAATATCTTGATCGACGGCCCGATCTTTCAAAACTCGCCCATGTGGAACCTGCATCCGCTGTTGTGCGAGAATATTGTCATCCGCAATATTATTGTTCGCAATCATTGGTATGCACAAAATGGCGATGGTTTGGATCTTGAGTCCTGCCGCAACGTGATTGTGGAAAAATCAATATTTGACGTTGGCGACGACGCCATCTGCCTTAAATCGGGCAAAGATGAAGTTGGCCGCAGAATCGGGGTATCTACAGAAAACGTAGTCATCCGCGATTGCACCGTCTATCACGGCCATGGAGGTTTTGTGGTAGGCAGCGAGATGTCCGGCGGTGTTAGAAATGTATCCGTAGCCCGGTGCCAGTTTATTGGCACTGATGTGGGCCTTAGGTTTAAAACGACCAGGGGCCGGGGCGGAGTAGTTGAGAAGATCGACATCGACCAGATCAATATGATCAATATTGATGGCCCCGCGATTATTTTCGATATGTATTATGATGCTTTTCCCGATGATCAGGCTGTTCCGGCGGTTACGGAGGAAACACCTCAGTTTTGCGACATAACCGTTAATAATGTAATCTGCCGTAATGCGGAAATAGGCATATTTCTGAGGGGGCTTCCGGAAATGCCCCTTCGGAGGCTGCGGTTTAACCAGGTCCAGATTACAGCGAAAAAGGGAGTCTTTACGGAAGCTTGTGAGCAGGTGAGTTTTAAAGGAGTATTGGTGGAAAACGGACAGGGTGAAGTGTTGTTTGACAGCGAGGAGAATAGTGACCGGTAAACCCGGAGTTTATGTAGAATCCAAACAATCAGGGAGGGGTATTAAGATGAGAAAGGAACTATTCGTATTGCTGCTGGCAGGTGTAATGCTGCTGGCAGGATTGGGGCTCGGTGCGGCAGCGGCGGATCCTGTAGTGTTTTTCGAATCCTTTGAAGCACACGAAGTGGACGCCTATCCGGCAGGATGGACCATTCTTAACCAGGATGTCCATGATGCCGCAGGGTATTCCGGCGCCCGGGTTTCTGCGGACACAGCAGCTGATGGATCCAAAGCACTTAAGCTGATCAGTGTGCCAAGTGCCGAAGGCGGTGCGGAGATTGTGTTTGATCAGCCGTTGCTCAACCATCGTCTGACAGTTGATCTCTACAAGGATCCCAATGTAACTGAAAATGTGAACCTGGAGCTCCACTCTGAGAAAGGCCGAATAGGCGGGTTGTTTGTCACAAGCGGCGGTCAGATGGGATACCGCAGGCCTGATGGGGCAAACAAGCCCTATTATGACGAGGGTGGTGTTCGCCTGCCAAACGGCAAGTGGGTTACAGTCGAGTTTGAATGGAACGATGCGGCCAGGGTTTATAAGGTGAGTGTAATAGTGGACGGTGTCCGGTATGAGCTCACACCTCCCGATGGATCTCCGTTTGAGGAAGCGGGCGGGGATGGCCCTGTGGTAAAATTCAGAGCAGCGATCACCAAGCGCGATGTGGATAAAGTAGCCTATATCGACAACATCAAGGTTGTGGATTTGGCCGCTGAATAGTGCAATCCCAGTAGACTTGTGGATTGCGTTTTGGAGCATTGCACGGGGCCTGTGATTCAGGCTGACAGGTCCCGGCAGTAAAATCGCAGAAGGGATTGACAAGGTTATGAAAAAGAACTGCTTAAACCTTGCAATAATCTTGGCTTTAGCGATGTTGCTGTTTGGATGCAGCTCTGATTCGATCAAGGTAAAGATTGAAGTGCCGGCGGGATCGATTGACGTTGGCGATGAGGTAGTGCTTAAGGTTGTAGGCCTGACAGGAATGAATGCCCCTGTTGAGCTGGGGGAAACACCAGTGTGGGAAGTGACCAGCGGAACGATCTCAGCACTGGAAGATAATCAGGCTGTGTTTTTGGCTTCTGAAGCAGGCATAGTAACCATTACGGTTAGAGTTGGGGAGTATTCGGATCAAACCCAGCTGATCGTTGGCGCAAGGATCATTGCTGTCAGCGCCCTTGATTTTGTGGCCCAGGATGGGGGTTCGGTGCAGATCCAGACCGATCGCACTTATCCCTGCTTCTCGCACTGGGACAATCTCGGGCACTGGTTGGAATGGGAATTTGAGATACCGGAATCAGCCGCATACGTTCCGGTGATCATGTATTCCACAGGAGCCCGGTACGATGTTTTCCGCAGTGTCAGTGTCGACGGGCAGTTGGTATTGGAATCAGTTGAGTTCCCTAATACAGGCGGGTTTGGCCGAAACCCGGAAGAATGGCGGACATTGGCTTTGGAACCAATCTGGCTGGAGGCGGGCAAGAGAATACTGCATATTGAGAACATAGTCCCTGAAGTTGCTGCTGGGTTGAACCCTGCTTGGATTGCTTTGGTCTACCCCGGTGGGCTTGCGGCAAGCCCAGACTTGGTCAGCCGTGTCAACTCAATCTTGGGATTGTAACTTAATGCCGGCAGGCTCTGGCCTGCCGGCTGCGCATTCAACTATCAATCCGTAAAGAGGAGGGAGAAGTATGTGGCGTAAAGCCGGGTCGATCGTTTTTTTAATTGTCGCATTGGTGTTGGTGGGATGTGCTGGTGACAAGGAACTGCACAGCCTGGTGTTGATCGCTGGAAGCTCAGCCGTTGAACCAAACATGTCTACGGTTGTCACGGTCAGCGGTGCCGCCGCCGACGGGAGCAGGGTGAAGATTGAGCCAATCAGTGAGGGTTGGGTCCTGGTTACAGAAGCGGCAGGCACTTTGGCTCCTGATCCAGATGATCCGGGCAAAGCACAGTTTACTGCTGCAGCAGGCTATTATGGCGATGCCATAGTCAAGTATCAGTATGAGGGTTTGGAAGCTGAAATCACCTTGAGAGTTAGCGAGTTGGTGATTGTTGGAGCCAAAGCCTGGGATTTTGTAGATCAAGGACCTGGAGATTCTTCGCAAAACTATCTGAACTCCCCGAATTCAGATGATCATAATGGTGTAAGGGCGATTGACGACACACGGGGGTACGCTGCCAATACAGCTTTCAGCCACTGGAACTGGAATGGGCATTGGTTGAAATGGAAACTTGATGTGCCTCAAGCAGGTGAGTATGCACTGGTGCTCCGCTATGCCACCAAGGAAGACTCTCAGTATACCAAGAGGGCTTTGACCATAGATGGAGAGCAGGTATTACCTGGTCCAATCGAGCTGCCCGGCACAGGCGGGTTTGCCGGCAGTGGTGCCGTTGACCAGTGGGGTTATCAGGTGGTACGGGGGATCAATATTGAGCAGGCCAAAGAAATTGAACTTGTGCTGGCTCATGCCGGTACTCCAGGAGAAAGGAAAGGAACGAATCTGGCCTATCTTGCCCTTGTGTCCCCTGCTGAATTCGCTGTTGACGATGACTTCTTGATCCGGATCGAGGAAGCCATCGGTGTTGAACGAATCAAGGGAGCCTGGTAAGGAAAGGATGGAGTGACATCAATGGGAAGGCAGTTAGTACTTGTTTTACTGGCATTGGCCTTGTCTCTGGGCGCAGCCCAGGCTGTATCCGCCAACACCTATGCCGACAGGATTGTCGCATTCAAAGCAGTAGATTTTGTCAATCAAGGTGACGGAGATGTCCAGTTCCCGACTGATCGGGCCTATCCAACGTTCTCCCATTGGGATTACCAGGGCCATTGGTTAGAGTGGAAGGTTACAATACCGGAGGAAGGCATTTATATCCCTGCCGCCATGTATGGGACCAACAGGGAGTATGCCTACCGCCAGCTGAGCATTGACGGTGAATTTATACTGGAGATGGTGTTCCACTCCACCGGAGATTTCCGTACCTATAAGCTGAGCTACTTTGATCCGGTGCAGCTGCCCGCAGGTGAGCATGTAATCCGGATTGCGGTGGCCGGTGACGCGGGGGTGCACCAGGGAGTGAATCCGGCTTGGTTTGCATTCATTCCCGCAGAGGTGTGGTTGGAACTGGATGATGCAGCCGTTATCAAAAACATTGAGACCATGCTGGGGTTCATTATGTAAGTGCGTAATTCTGATGAACCAAAGCAGGGCCTGGGATTCATGAAGCAAACCTAGGCTTCATGAACCCGGGCTTTTTTGCCGTGCAAACTTCGGCGAATATGTATAAAAACTGGTTGTTTTTCGGCAAAAATAGAGGGAAATTCACATGTATGTTAATATATAATTAAAATATCATGATGCAGACAGCAGGATGTAAATGGATCTATGTTTCTGCAGCGAAACCAAAAGAGGATTTGGTTAATATAAAGCGAACAATTAATTACGTAAGATTTAACATCTAAGATTGAGGCAGTTATTGCTGTTAAGTATCCACAATGATGATATTGGAAGGGGAGACCTGCATGAGACCAAGTGGAACCAAGAAAATACCAGTTTATTTCCTGCCGGCAATCATATTGATCCTGATGCTGCTTTTGGGCACAACAGCATTGGCTGTGGAATCACTGGTCGTACCATATGAGAGTTATACCTATGATTTTTGGGGTTCGCCCGTGCCGGCACCCCATGCATACCTGCCGGTGCGGATGATGACTGGCTTGGACATGGGTGCCGAACAGCTGTCCAATCCCCAAGATATCACTGTTGTGGGCAATCGAGTCTATATTTTGGATACAGGCAAGCACCGGATTATTGAGCTTGATGAAAACTTTCAGTTTCTCCGGGCGATCACTGAGTTCCAGAATGGCGATGTGGTTGACAAATTCAGCTCACCAGAAGGGTTTTTCATTACGCCCGACGGTACGATCTATGTGGCTGATACCGGCAAGGAACGGGTTGTGATTCTAGGCAATGATGGAAATTTGCTGGACATAATCACATCTCCCCATGAGGACTATCCGGAATTCTTCCCACCCCGTTTTGTTTTTAGGCCGCGCAAGATAGGGGTCGATTATATCGGCCGAGTCTACATTATTGCCCTGGACTTATATGAAGGTATTATGGTGCTGAATAATGAGGGCGAGTTCACTGGGTTTGTCGGGGCTCCAAAGGTGAGCCGGTCAGCATTGGAGCTGTTTTGGAGCTATCTTCAGTCTGATGAGCAGCGCCAGCGCAGCCAGCTTTACTTGCCAATCGAGTACGCCAGCATTGATGTTGATAAAGAAGGGTTTATCTATGCAGCGGTGGCCGGCCCTGCAGAGGACGAGGCGCTTAAGAAGCTCAATCCGGCCGGCATGGATATTATCACGCGGGCCGGCTTTGTCCCCATGCGGGGAGACTCGGCTACAGGCTTTACCACTGATGAGAGCAATGATACCAGAAGCCGGTTTGTGGATGTTATCGGCCGTGAATACGGCATGACCACTGTTTTGGATCGGCAGCGAGGGCGGATTTTCACATATGACGGCCATGGGAACCTGCTTTATGTTTTCGGCGGAATCGGTGATGCCGTCGGGCTATTCACTCGCCCGCAAGCTATTACAGCCCGCGGAGAGCAAATCCTGGTTCTCGATGCCGACGGGCGGCTTACCATTTTTGAACCGACTGACTATGTCCGGCTGATTCACAATGCTTTGGAACGTTATGATGTCGGCGACTACCGGCGATCGACCGAGATTTGGCAGGAGCTGACGCGGATTAATCCCAATCTCGATGTGGCACACACGGGTATTGGCAGAGCATTGTTCTATGACGGCTACTACGAAGAAGCTATGGAATCATTCCGGCACGGCCAAAACCGTTCCGGTTATTCTCAAGCTTTTACCAAGTATCGGCAGTATTGGGTCAATGATCATTTTCGCTGGGTCGCCTGGTCGATTGTTTTAATTGTCGTTGGAGCGTATTTGATATCCAGATACCGCCTTTGGGCCAGGCTTAAAGCGGCTGTTGGCCGAAGAATAGTAGCGAGTTGGGCAGAGACAGCAGCAACTACCACCTACATGGGTGTGCCGATTAGAGACACCAGAACGTTTAAGGCGTTGTTCCTCCGCACTTTAGACGCTTTGCGCTATGCACTGCATGTGATTTTCCATCCGTTTGACGGATTTTGGGATTTAAAGTATGAAAAACGGGGTACGGTTGGCGCCGCAAATATTCTAATGCTTTTAACTGTCCTTGCCTGGGTATTCAGAAGGCAGTATACAGCTTTTATCTTTAACAAGCTGCAGGTACAATACTTGAACATTTTTTCCGAGGCAATGGGTATTCTGATTCCAGTACTCCTGTGGTGCGCGTGCAATTGGGCATTAACCACACTGATGGAAGGGAAGGGCACATTTAGAGATATTTATGTTGCTACCGCCTATGCCATGACTCCTTTGATTTTGATATTTGTGCCATTAACCATATGCAGCCATGTTCTGATTGAGCCTGAAGGATCCTTTATTGCTCTGGCAACCTGGATTGCTCTGGTTTGGATGGTAGGATTGCTCTTTGTGGGTACTATGGTTACCCATGAATATACGGGCATCAAAACTACGCTTACGTCCATATTAACCATTGCCGGTATTGCCGTAGTCATCTTTATCATGATGTTGTTTACCAGCTTGGTTATCCAGGTAATTGGGTTTATCTATAGGCTGTATCTTGAGATCGCATTAAGGTAAGATTGGTAGAAGGGAGCTGACAGTTATGAGGTTAAAGCACACCGGCCTAGTTTTGGTTGTTCTGTTTGTTTCTTTATTGATGGCCGTTGAAGTAGGGTTTGCTGATGAAGTTCCAGTCAATTACCGGTTGGCCGCAGCCTCCGATGTAATATCTTTATACATTGACGATGCGACAACATATTTCTTGGTCCAGCACAACGAGACCAAACAGATCTGGTATTCTGTCCCTCCCGGCAGCCGTACCGATAAGGATACCTTGTCAATCATTTATTACAACCCGTCAGATGAAATGGAGACAATGAACAATTTCAAAGACAGTGTTGAATACGGCCAGGCCTGGATAGAGGAAATTCCTGGAGGGATTAGCATCAGATATAAATTCGGGCCGGATTGGATTGCTGACGACTGGCTGCCGCTGATGGTTCCGCAGCACCGTTTTGAAAACGAAATTCTACCCCGGCTGTCCGACAAGGATGCGTCTTGGTTGAAAAGCAAGTACAAACTGATAGGCTTGGCACCGGTCAGCGAAGAGAACCCGCGTATTTCCATAGCTACCATGCCCAACCTGGATAAGCAGTTTGGTGATTATGCTGTGGTTTCCCCAGGCCAGTCCCTGAGTGACAAGGATAAAACCACGTTGACACTTTTGTTGGTTGACACAGTTGTGGCCGCCAATGATGAGCTTACCGAGCGCGATGACATCCGGTTAAGCCATGTTGATCAGTTAATTGAAACTCCTGCTTATGTGATTGACAATACGATTAGGCCATGGGACCGCACCGATATTCAAGACATGATGCAGGCTATTGCCTATACTCCTCATGAAATCGCCGAGGATCATAAAGCCAATAAGATCAAACCGCCAGTCTTAAATGTGGAGACATTTGAGATTACCATGGAGCTGATTGTTGAAGATGATTCACTGATAGTCAAGATTCCCATGGAAAAGGTTTATTACCCCCTGCAGGTTGAGCCGAACGACCGCTACATCACTGGGGTATCAAGTTACTTCAGGCCGACGAACCGGCCGCAGATCTACGATTATTTCGGCCAGATTGGCGGGGCTTTGGTTGATTTCCCGCTCTATTCGATCAATATACTGCCTCACTTTGGTGCTTCCCCCTCGGGCAAAGAAGGGTATATTTTCGTACCTGACGGTTCTGGGGCGCTGATTGACATCAAAGTAGCCACTGCGGTTCAGTATGCCCGGGACATATACGGTATTGACAACAGTGTAGCTTATGGTTTGGATGAACACGGTTGGAAGGATCCCATGGATCGCTATCTGAGAGAGAGATTATACATGCCCGTGTTCGGCCTGAAGGAAGAAGACCGTGCGTTCATGGCTGTGATTGAACAAGGGCACGGGATGGGTCGGGTTAAGGCAAACACTGCCAGTAATAATATCCCATATGCCAAGGTTTCCAGCGAGTATGTCCTGCTGCCTTACGGGACTGTGAGCCTCACTAGGACTGATCGTACTGTCGAGCTGGATCGGCGGGCCCGCGGCGAGATTAAAGCCTATGCTTCCGCCCTTCCCAATGAAGATATCGTGATTAGGTACACCTTCTTGACTGAAGAAGAAGCAGATTATGTTGGTATGGCGCTGCGGTTCCAGGAGCACATGATCGATAAGTATGGCCTGACAAGAATTGATCCTAAAGAGAATGTGCCCTTTTACCTGGAATTGGTAGGTGCTGTCCCGGAACGGAAATCGATTATGGGTATTCCCCGGGATGTGATCACACCATTGACCACATTTAAGCAGGCACAGGAGATAGTCAATGAGCTGATTGAGAACAAGGTTGACAATATCCAAGTACGCTATCTTGGATGGCGGGAAGGAGGTTTGTTTCCGCCGATGCCCAGGCGGGCCCGGATCGAAACCAAACTGGGTTCGAGCAAGGACTTCAGCGAGCTGATTGACTTCATGGCGGATAGGGATGTTGGATTCTATCCCGATGTAGACTTCTTGAATATCTACGATGACGAGATCATCAGAGTCAATCTGAAACGGGACGTAGCCCAAAGCCTCAACCGACAGCCGGTATGGATGGTAAGGGACAACTGGGCATCGGTCTGGGTGTTATCCCCGCAGCAGGTGGATAGTATGGTCCAAAGATTCATGGCTGACTATCAAAAATTCAATATCGGGGGATTGTCATTGGGTGATTTGGGCAGCCAGATCAATTCTGACTTCGACTTGAACAACCCCGTCTCCAGAGCTGACTCCCTGGTAATCAACGCCAATGCCATGAAAAGGTTACAACAGGAGTACAATTTGGATCTGATGATTAACAAGGCAAATATGTATGCAGTCCCGTACGCCAGCCACCTGATCAATATTCCATTGACAGCCAATAATTACAATATTGTCAGCCGCAGCGTACCGTTCTGCCAGATTGTGCTGCATGGTTTTGTAAACTATACCGGTTTTCCATTGAATCATTCTGCAGACTACGACTTTGCTATTTTGAAGCTGTTGGAAACCGGTGCGGCTCCTTACTTCAGCTGGATGCATGCGGAAGGGACTTCAGTAAAAGAAACAGAATTCAATCATCTCTTCCCTAATCATTATCGTGATTGGCTGGAGAGCGCTGTAAATGTTTATCAGGAAGTCAATGCAGTGTTGAATCAAGTCCAAGGCCAAAGAATCATCAATCATAAGATGCTTGCCAACGATCTATATCTGACCACTTACGAAAATGGGCTGTCAATTATGGTCAACTATAGCAGAGATAGAGTCGAGTATCAGGGAATCGAGATTGAGGGCATGAGTTACAAGTTGATTAGGGAGGGTGAGCTTCAGTGAGGCGTTTCAGGTTGACACTGCGCCAGAGGGACAATCTCTACGGATATATCTTTATCTTACCTTTTGTTATTGGCTTTACGCTATTTGTATTGGCACCGGTAATCCAGTCGATTATCCTCAGTGTAACTGAAGTGACTATCACAGCAACCGGTTTTGACACAACATACATTGGTTTTGAGAACTATTACTTTGCCCTGAGAGTGCATACGGATTTTCTGCGCCAGCTTGTGGAAGTAATGGGGATTATGCTGCTGAACGTGTTTTGGATTATAGTGTTCAGTTTCTTTGCAGCTCTTTTGTTGAACCAGAGGTTTCCGGGGCGCCTGGTTTTCAGAATCATTTTCTTCCTGCCGGTGGTCATGGCATCAGGTATCATCTTGCAGCTTGAGATTCAGGATTATATGATGGCGATCATCGGTGAGCAAGTCGTAGAGAACTATGCTATTATTGATCCTCAGGTCATGGCGGCATTTCTGATGCGGATGCAGATGCCCGAACAACTTATGGAGTACATCTCCATGGCTGTTGATGGGATTGCCACCATTGTCAATTCATCGGGTATTCAAATCCTGATTTTCCTGGCAGGCCTGCAGTCGATATCGCCGTCTCTCTATGAAGCATCCCAGGTTGAAGGTGCAACAGGATGGGAGAATTTCTGGATGATAACTCTGCCAATGGTCAGCCCCTTGATTTTGACCAACATCATTTACACCATTATCGACTTCTTTATCTCCACCTCCAACTCGTTGATCCAGTTGATTCGGGACACGACCTCTCAGGGAGCTGGTTTTGGTGTGAGTGCAGCAATGTCTTGGATTTATTTCGGAGCAATCTGCCTTGTATTGGTAATCGTCTACCTGATCTTCAATAGATTGGTATTCTATCATGACTAACTGCCGGGAGGTTTGAACATGGCCAAAGCAACTGCTTATATCAGCTACGGAAAACTGATAGTGAACGGTAAGAGCGTTCTCAATTTCCGCCGGATCGGCTCTGTTATTGGAGCGGTGCTGCGATACCTGATCCTGATAGGCATTTCCTATGTGATTCTGTATCCATTAATCGTGAAGCTCAGTTCTTCAGTCATGACCCGGAGCGATATCTGGGATCCATCAGTCTTGATTATTCCCAAGTATCCCAGCCTGAACAACTATAAGCTGGCCTTTAGGTTTATGGAGTATCCTCTTGCTTTCTGGAATTCCTTTAAGCTTGCCTTCAGCGTCAGTTCACTGCAGCTTATATCGTGTACCTTGGTTGGGTATGGGTTTGCCCGGTATCGGTTTTTCGGCAATGGATTCTGGTTCTCGCTGGTGATTTTTTCACTGGTGATTCCGCCGGAGTTAATTCTGATTCCATTGTATTTGAATTTCCGGTTCTTCGATTTCTTTGGCATACTTCCTGATGGCGGGTTTAATCTTCTCGGTTCTGCATGGCCGTTTATACTCCCGGCAATAACAGCCTCCGGCTTCAGGAATGGACTTTACATTTATATCATGAGGCAGATTTTTAGGGGAGCCCCCAAGGAACTGGAAGAGGCAGCCTACGTGGACGGCGCCGGGCCGTTCCGCACCTTTTTCAGAGTTGTGCTTCCTGGTTCCATTCATGGTTTGGTGGTTGTGTTTCTGTTCTCTTTTGTCTGGATGTGGAATGATTACAGCCTGACCAGTTTTTACTGGCCGAAGGGGAAACTCCTGCCCATTATGTTAAGCAGTTTAACCCGCAATGTCCTGGGGGATCAGTACCTGCACGCACCCGTAGAGGGTTCGCTGGTCAATAATGCAGGAAGCTTCCTGATCATCCTTCCGCTGTTATTGCTTTATGCATTTCTGCAGAGGTACTTTGTTGAGAGTATTGAACGTACTGGCCTAGTTGGATAGCTTTGGAAGGGATCAGCGATCCGGGCAGGCCAGGGAGGTGATTTCACACTTTATCAGCTTAATTGCACAGTAGGATGATCTAACTGCATCATACTACAAGCAAAAACAAACGAGGAGGAGTATAATGAAAAGGATTAGTGTGATGTTGATTGCGATTGTCTGTGTAGTGGTTCTGGCGGCGGGCTTTGCCTGTGCTGAGTATGAGCTGCCTCCTGGTGTCAAATCACCGGATGAAGTCGATTTTGGCGGCAAGATGGTGACCATTATCCGCGGTGCCTTACCGGACCTGGTTCATGACCCAAACCGGGTGGATCGGGCAAAGGAATTATTCAATGTCGAATTTAACGAAATAAGGCTGGAGAGCGCAGACCAGATCATAGCCCGAATCATGGCAGGAGATTCAAAATATGATATTATCCGGACTCCTCATCGGGAAGGGTATTTCGCTTTGGTGTCTGCAGGGATGCTGCTGCCGGCAGATGATTACTTGCCGGATGAATTCTTTGAGTGGCTGCCGCCTGCTGACAGGTACACCATCGAGAAGCTGAAATATCAAGGCCAACGTTACGGTATCGGAGTTCATGAGGATGTTTTCAATGAATCAATCATGATTATGTCCTACAACAGAGACCTGATCGAGAAATACGGTCTGCCTGATCCATGGGAGCTCTATCTTGCCGGTGAATGGACCTATGACAAGCTGGAAGAACTGGCAACGGTGATCACCGAAGACACCGACGGCGACGGCGTCATTGATCAGAGAGGTATTGACGATGTTGCAGGGAGAGACGCCTTTATTCGGTTCGCCCATTCAAACGGGGCGGAAACAGCTGTTCAAGAGTATGGCAAGTGGGTATTCGCCTATAATCGCGAGAATGCCATAGAGGCGTTCAACACGATTATCCGCTGGAGAGAAAAGGGTATCATGGGCTCCGGCAGTTATGATGCCGGTAAAGTAGGCTTTAAAATACACACCCATTTGGCCGGAAACCGCCATGCTCAAGCTGCAGGGGTTAACTTTGGCTTTGTCCCAATGCCCAGAGGCCCGCATGCTGAGCGCCATTATTATCCAACCTTTGCATTCTGGATGATGACTCTGCCGACAAATGCGGAAGCTCCGGAGGATCTGATTGCATTGGCCAACTACTTGTACCGTCCCGGTGACAGACAGCAAAAATTGGATGAACAGATTGACCTATACATGACTGATCAGCAGCATTTCAGGATGTATATGGAAGCAATAGATAGCTGGCAGGGAGAAGGGGACCCATTTCAGTCTACTGATATTTGGACTGTTTTGAGCACACCGGTTTCAGATGTGCTCGGCGGCCGAAAAGGCGCAGCTGCAGCAATGGATGAGATTGCCCCGCAGGTGCAGGCACTCCTGGATGATCTGTTTAAACAGTAAACGGCCTGACCAAACTCAGCCCTGCCGTGACGGCAGGGCTTTTCCTATGCAACAAGGACTTTTGGATCTTTAAACGAATTATAGTGGTGTACAATCTTAAGAGGTGGTATTTGTATATGTGGCAGGCATTTTTGGAACTGATTACGGTTACGCCGGATCTACTCGCCAGATTTGTGATAGGGGTGCTGTTGTCTATTGGAATTGGTTTGGGGATTGCTCTCGTATATAAATTAACACACCGGGGCCTAAGCTACGAAGCAACCTTTTTGTCCTCCCTGGTTGCAATTGCGCCGGTGGTTGCGTGTGTGATGTTTTTTATCCAAGGCAACTTGGTCTTGTCCCTGGGGTTGGTGGGGTCATTGTCCATTATCCGTTTCCGCACTCCAATCAAGGATTCCCGGGACATGGTGTTTTTGTTCTGGTCAATCACAGCCGGCTTGGGAGCAGGTACGAACAATCTGGGGATTGTGCTCATTGCCAGTGTGCTGATAGCAATCATGTTTGTAATCATGCATCTTGCCAATTACGGCATCCCCAAAAAGGCTGAATATGTACTTATTATCAGGGGTGAGGGAGATTATCCAGCCGATGCCGTCGATCGGTTGATTGCCGGGTTTGGGATTGAGGCATACCTTCGCTCTCACGAGGTAAAAGAAGGCCGGTGGGAAAGAATCATTGAATTGAAACTGGCCAAGGCGAACCCTGAGCTGATCGATCAGCTGGCGGGTGCTGTTGGCGAGCTTGACCAGCTTACTTCTGTGTCCATTTTGGCACCGCAGCTGGTGCTGCCAATGTAGCTGTAGCTTTTGTTTTAGTGTTTATTTAATCAACCAGGAATGCCATGCTGAAGGATGTGGATTTGTGCGGGTTACTCAAAGATATGAATACAAATACCGGCTCGATACAGCGAAGATCTATCCAGTGCGCTATCAGATTCTCGCAAGCGGCCTTGAACGTGATTATTACTCAAAGGAACGGCCTTATTTTGTCCGCAGTTTGTATTTTGACACCGATGATTATCACAGCTTATTTGAAAATAGGGGTGGTTTATGCAGCCGTGTCAAGCTGCGGATCAGATCCTACAGCCCTATCCCTGCTGATCCCCTTTCCGTAGAACTAAAGACAAAAGCCGGCAATTTTTCACTTAAATACAGTACGTTTATTTCCTGCGCATGGTATGAAACCTTTATGGAGACCGGGCATTTTCCCGCAAACGACGATCCAGTTTTAATCGAGTTTGAACGTTTGGTGCATTTGCTTGCATTAAAACCGAAGGTGATCATTGAGTATGAACGGGAAGGGCTGCGCCCGAGGCGCGCATCCAACCTGCGCATCACTATTGACCGGGGGATACGGAGCGCAGCAGCGGGGGAGCTGTTCCCTGCAGCACCTGCATTCCGGGTTCATTATGGTAGAGGCGTTATCTTGGAGATCAAGAGCTTAGGCAAACAGCCGCGCTGGCTGAACCAGTGTGTGCGGGAACATGGATTGAGATGGGTGGCCAACAGTAAGTATGTTCAAAGCATAGCTTTAAGCCGCCCTGATGTGATTGCCGGATCTTCGAGCTTGCTTAGGATGCCGGTTGGAGGGCTGGCCGCTGATGCCCGGATCGGGTTGGGCAAGTTCAGGACAACAAGTAATGCATAAAGCCTAGCGAGGGGGAGTCGATTTGAAAAAAGCAGCCGTTGTTCTGATCGTTTTATGTTTGTTTGCTGGAGGAAGTTACTTTAGTGGTGGGGTATGCTTGGCCTTTGATGATCCAGTTCTGGAACTGGCGGTGCAGTTGGAAATGGCCAGGATCGGCGCAGGTGATGATCTGCTGCGGATCACCAGTTTAAACTTAGGCAATCTTGGCATTTCATCGTTGGCCGGAATTGAACAGTTGAAAAATCTGGAATCCCTCGATTTGAGAGGCAACCCCATTAAGGACCTGACACCAGTCCAGGGTTTAACGAAGCTTGTCAGCCTGAATCTGCGGGAAACAGCTGTAACTGATTTGAGCCCAATCAAGAACCTGACCGGACTACGCTACTTGAATCTCCATTCAACCCCGGCAGCGGACATTTCCGTGATCACCGGCTTGGTCAATCTGGAAACACTGATCATGCGCAATGTGAAGGTTGGCGATCAGATCAACGCTTTTAGAGGGTTGGTCAGGCTGAGACGGCTGAATATCCGCAATACCGGTGTAACCGATTTGACAGTCCTGGGTGAATTGATGGAGCAGGGGGCACTGCAAGATCTGCAGCAACTGGGCATAGAAGCCGAGGTCGATCTTCGGGACAATCCCCTGCATGCCGACCCACGCCGCGATGATTACGCCACCGTCAGGCCGTACTGGGATCGGATTGCTGTCAGAGAACCATACAATTTGCCCAGCATCAAAGAGCAGATTGTGTATATCAACGAAATTATGTCTTCCAACGGCGGAGTGCTGCGGGATCGTCAGGGCGATAGCTCTGATTGGATTGAACTGTACAATGCGAATTCGTATGCAGTTGACTTATCCGGGTACTTTTTGAGTGATGATGAGTCCGAAACCCGCAAATGGCAGTTTCCCCACGGGACAGTGATTGAGGCTAAAGGCTATCTCGTTGTCTTCGCGTCGGGAAAGGATACAGCGGGCAATGGGGAGATCCATACCAACTTCAGCATCAACGCAATGGGGGAACCGATCATTCTGGCAGATCCTGCAGGAGAGATGGTTGATTTTCTGCCGGCGGTAGAAATCGCCCGTAACGTCGCCTACGGCCGTCTGCCTGATGGCAGTTGGGAACTGTGGTATTTGCCGCTGCCAACACCAGGCAACCGCAACAGTTCTTATGGTTCTTACCGCTAGCCAGCGTGAAAGCAGGCCAAAACCAAAAGTCCCTGATCAGCTCTTCAGGGACTTCCTGTAATTCTGCCGCTGGTTTGAATCAGGGCTGTATCAATCAGTCAGGCTTTTGTTCACAGCTACAATCTGATTGACGGCAGCGACCAACTGCTCGAACCGCTCGGGTTTCAGCGACTGATTGCCGTCGGACAGAGCCATTTCCGGCTGATGATGAACTTCCACCATCAGCCCATCAGCACCGGCGGCAATCGCTGCTTTGGCGAGAGGTGTGACCATTTCCCATTTGCCCGCCGCATGGCTTGGATCACAGATAATGGGCAGATGGGACAACTCTTTAATGGCGACAATCGCACTGACATCCAGTGTGTTGCGGGTATATGTTTCGTATGTGCGGATGCCGCGTTCACACAGAATGACCTGCTCATTCCCCTCAGCCAGAATGTACTCGGCAGCCATGAGCAGCTCTTCGATTGTCGCGGACATCCCTCGTTTCAGCAGGACAACCCGGTTTGTCTGGCCTACTTTTTTCAGCAGGGCAAAGTTCTGCATATTGCGGGCACCAATCTGGATCACATCAGCATACTCAGCTACAATGCCTACGGAATCCACGGAAATGCACTCTGTCACAATCGGCATTCCCGTAAGCTCTTTGGCGCGCTGCAGCAGCTCCAGACCTTGAACACCCAGGCCTTGAAAACTGTAGGGGGAAGTCCGGGGTTTGAAGGCGCCGCCCCGGAGCAGATGAGCGCCGGATGCTTTAACTTGTTGGGCAATGACCATCAGCTGCTCTTCGCTTTCCACCGCACAAGGCCCGGCAATGATCAACGTGCTGCCGCCGCCGATTCTGTGGCCGGCAATGTCAATAACGGTATCTTCTGGATGAAACATGCGGTTGACCCGCTTAAAAGGGTGTTGGACACGTAAGATGCGATCGATGTAAGGATTGGCTCTTAACCGTCCTTCATTGATCCTGGTGGTATCACCGATCAAACCCAGAATTGTGAAATTTTCACCCTGTGACAAATGGATCTGAAAGCCCATCTGCCTCAAACAAGTATTGAGCTGTTCCAGTTCCTCATTGGGTGTGTTTTGTTTCATCACGATAACCATGGCACTGCCTCCTCAATATTTAGGCAAGATTATACAGATTCCTATTACAGTTGTCAAGGCAGAAATAACGAAAAGGTAGGTGTCAAAGTTTAGTAGGTGAGGAGGCCTCACCAGGAATTTTGATTAAAATCCACTCAGAGCCCTGAGGGCTTCAGTCCACGGCCTGATCGCAGCGTAAAGAGCTGGCACAGAAACTCTCTTACAATAATCTTGAACAGTATCTGTTTACTCATACTTAACCCGGCAGCAATCAACCGGGGAAGGATTTTGGTATTAATCCTCGAACTGTAAAATTGCTCCAATAAAGTATATAATAGACAGAGAACGATCTAGCAAGGAAGGTGATCTTATGGGCGTAGTATCAGAACTAGTCAGAAATGTCCCCATCCCAAAAATCTTTAAGGTAAGCCAGAAGTTTGAGGCTCCCCGGCTTACTGATGTAGAGGGAGAGTTAAGGGTTCAGCTGAGGCATCGGAGCATCACCGGGCTGATCAAACCGGGTATGTCAATTGCCATTGCGGTAGGCAGCCGCGGTGTGAACAAGGTAGCCGAGATTACCAGGACTGTGGTGGAAGAGTTGAAGACATTGAAGGCTGAACCATTTATCGTACCGAGTATGGGAAGTCACGGCGGTGCCACGGCAGAAGGCCAGAGCGAAGTTTTACGCCATCTGGGTGTCACAGAGGAGTCGATAGGCGCCCCTATTCGTTCTTCTATGGAAGTCAACCAGATTGCCACTTTGGATAACGGGCTGCCTGTGTATGTGGACAGGCTTGCATGCCAGGCTGATGGGATTGTAGTGATCAACCGTGTCAAGCCGCATACTGCATTCAGGGGCCCGATCGAGAGCGGATTGATGAAAATGCTCAGCATAGGCCTGGGCAAGCAAAAGGGTGCCGAAGCCTGTCATCAGCTGGGCTTTAAGCATATGGCCAATTTTGTGCCTGCGATGGCCAGGGTTATCATGGATAAGCTGCCTGTTTTGTTTGGAGTCGCTACAGTGGAGAATGCTTTTGATCAAGTCATGAAGATCGCGGCGGTTCCGGCACAGAAGATTGAACATGTGGAGAAAGAACTGCTCAAGATTGCCAAGGCAAATATGCCGAAGCTGTGGTTTGATCAGATTGACGTATTGGTCATCGACGAGATCGGTAAAAATATCAGCGGCGACGGCTTTGATCCCAATGTTGTGGGGCGCTATCCAACACCCTATGCTTACGGCGGCCCCGATGTAACCAAGATTGTTGTCCTGGACTTGACTGATGAAACGGAAGGCAATGCCAACGGGATCGGCACAGCAGACTTCACCACCAGGTATTGTGTGGCCAAGGTCGATTACGAGAAGATTTATGCCAACGGTTTAACGTCCACAGTGGTGGCGCCAACCAAGATTCCAACCACTCTGGACAATGACCGGGAGGCGATACAGGCTGCAATCAAAACCAGCAACATCCTGGACTTTACCAAGGTCCGTCTGGTCCGGATCAAGAACACCTTGGAGCTTGCAGAAATTGAGGTATCAGAACCGATGCTGCCTGAAGCTGAAAACAATCCAAATCTGCAGGTCCTCTCCCAACCTTATGATTGGGAGTTCGACGAGAACGGCAATCTGAAGCGTTGACTTGTATACGTTAAAGAGCTGATAGTATTTTGGAAAGGAGAAGAAACATGTCGGATATGTTCAGTTTGAAAGGAAAAACAGCAGTGATCATGGGAGGCAACAGCACTCTGGCCCGGTCGATTATTGAAGGTTTCGTACTTCATGGCGCCAAAATCGCTTCAGTAGTGATGATACCGGAGTACGCGCAGGAAGTGGAAGAACAGGTACGGGCTTTAGGCGGCGAGATCAAGTCGTTTATTGCCGATGTAACCGATTTGGAATCAGTACAGACAGCAGCCGATGAAATTGAGGCTTGGGCTGATTCAATTGATATTCTGCTGTATGCACCAGGAGTGAACTCCAGCACACCCTTCTTTGAATTGGAGCCTGCGGAATGGGACAACATCATGACGGTTAATCTAAAAGGCTGTGTGTTCACAATCCAGATTTTCGCCAAGAAGATGATCGAACAAGGCACCGGCGGCAGTATCATCAATATTTCGTCGGTATCATCGGGCCCGCCGCTCTCCAGAGTGTTCACATATTCAGCATCGAAAGCGGGGATCAACAGCATCACTCAGTATTTGGCCCGGGAACTGGCCCCATACAACATCCGGGTGAATGCAATAATTCCAGGTTTCTTCCCGGCTGAGCAAAACCGCAAGATCCTGGACGAGCAGAGGGTTGCAGACATAATGCGCCATACACCTGTGAACCGGTTTGGCGAGCCCAGTGAACTGCAGGGCGTTTGCTTATGGCTGGCATCGGAGAAGGCATCCAGTTATGTCACTGGAGCATTGGTCAGAGTAGACGGTGGTTTTGGCGCGATGACGATCTAGATTTAGGGCAGGAGTTGATTGTCAATGAGCAGGCGGTTACAGGTATATATTCTGTTTGCACTGACACTGGTTGTAGTCCTTGGTGTGGCAGCCTCAATCTGGCTGCGGGAACCGGCAGGGGATGACGGTTTGGCCGAGGCCGGCGACACTGTTGATGTCAAGGTAATCTTAAGTGAAAACAACGGCCAAAACCCACTCGCCTATTATTTCAAAGTACCGAAGGATAATCAGTACACACTGTTGGAATTGATGGAACGCAAATTCCTGGTGGAACACGACAACGACTTTATCACGTCAATTCAGGGTAAAAAGGCCTCGAATACCGATCAAACCGCTTGGATGTATGATATTAACGGAGAAATGGCACTGGTTGGAGCGGCGCAGTACCGGATCAAAGACGGCGATGTCTATCACTGGGATTTACGTCCATGGCAGTAAGGCGTCAAATAAGGGAACAGGCCGTTATTGCGCTGCTTTCGGCAGCCAGCATTGCCGGCCGGATAGTCATGGAGCCAATTCCGGGACTGCAGCCGGCAACAGTGATTATCATGGTAACATCGATGGCCATGGGGCTGCGCCAGGGAGTGATGGTGGCAATCATCAGCACCTGGATTTCCAATCTTCAGCTTGGCCATGGGATTTGGACCTTTTTTCAAATGTTTGGCTGGTCGGTTGTGGCGGTCGTGAGCCATTTTTACGGGAAGACGAAATGGAGCCGCAATTTGATTGTGTCCGCAGCAGCCGCCGGTCTGCTTGGGATAGTTTACGGCATGATTGTGTCTCTAAATGGGCTGCTGTATACCAAGAGGATTATTGCCTATTATCTGGCGGGCCTGTTTCACGATTTTACCCACGCAGCCGGCAATGCAGCCATGTATCTGGCTTTTGGCGACAGATTAGGCAGTCTGCTGCGAAAATACAGTGAGGCTTATTTTGGCAAAAAATAAGCCCCGCTTTTTGTTGGGCGGTAATATGCCCATCATCTAAACGGGGGGTGGCGTTCATTAGCGTTATAGAAATAAGTGTAATAGGAACACTGGTGGTTTTTCTGCTTTTGGTAGCGCTGGCGGCTTTGGTGTGGCTGATCAGCAGTCTCGCTCAGGCATTGACAGGCAAGAAGCAGCCCACAGCTGGCGGCAAGCTGAGTGTCGAGCACCGGGATGTGGCTGTCATTGCAGCGGTGATGAAACAATTGGGTGTTGAAGGAATACTGACGATAAGGCAGGTGCAGTAAACTGCTGGTAAAATACTGCTGAGAATATAAAGTGGAGGGCAGCCTATGACCAAGTATCGGGTTAAGATTGATGGCAGGATCTACGAGGTGGAAGTGGAACTTTTGGCGCCATCGAAACAAGAGGAGGCTCCGCAAAAGCAGGAGCAGCTATTGGAGCAAAAATCAGGCGGTACAAAAGTGAAGTCACCTTTGGCAGGTACAATCCTTTCCGTAAAGGCCAAGATTGGTGATGCAGTCAAGGCAGGGGATGTGCTTCTGACTTTGGAAGCGTTGAAGCTGGAAAACGAGATAGCGGCTCCGGTTGCCGGTACTGTCGTTCAAATCGTGAGCCCCGGCACATCGGTGGAAGCGGAACATGTACTGGCTATCATTGAATAGAGAGGGCATCTGCAATGTTACAAGCTCTATGGGAAAGCACTGGTTTGTATGTGATTTCTTGGCGGGAAGCACTGATGATAGTCGTTGCCTTTATCCTCATGTATCTGGGTATTCGCAGGAAATATGAGCCACTGTTATTGGTGCCGATTGCTTTCGGAGTCTTTCTGGCCAATTTCCCCAAGTCAGGGATCATGGATCCCGGGGGCCTGCTGCATATTCTTTATCAAGGTATCGAATTGGGTATTTACCCGCCCCTGGTCTTTCTCGGTGTGGGAGCCATGACTGATTTTGGGCCTCTGATTGCCAACCCTCGCAGCCTGCTGTTGGGTGCCGCAGCACAACTGGGGATTTTCGCCACCTTCGCCATAGCCTCAACGTTTAATTCTCCCTGGTTAAGCTTTTCTCTTGAAGAAGCGGCAGCCATCGGGATTATTGCCGGTGCCGATGGCCCGACAGCGATTTTCCTGACGGCAATCCTTGCACCGCACCTGTTGGCTCCGATTGCCATTGCGGCCTACTCATACATGGCACTGGTGCCGATTATTCAGCCGCCGGTTATGAAACTGTTGACCACCAAGACGGAGCGGAGAATCAAGATGACTCAGCTGCGTAAAGTAAGCCGACTTGAGAAAATCCTGTTTCCAATCGTGGTTACGCTGTTTTCCGGCCTGTTGGTTCCCAATTCGCTCCCACTTGTAGGAACTTTGATGCTCGGCAACCTGCTTCGGGAGTGCGGGGTGACCCAGCGCCTGTCCTATACGGCCCAGAATGAACTGATGAATATTGTAACCATCTTTGTCGGACTGACCGTTGGTGCCACCGCCAACGGCGAGGCTTTTCTCAGTATTTCCACGCTTACAATTCTGGTGTTGGGTGCGGCTTCGTTTGCCTTAGCCACAGCGGGGGGAGTCCTATTCGGCAAGCTGATGTGTGTGCTTTCCAAAGGCAAAATCAATCCCCTCATTGGAGCTGCGGGTGTTTCTGCTGTTCCCATGAGCGCCCGAGTGGTGCAGGTGGTGGGGCAGGAAGAAGACCGCTCTAATTTTCTGCTGATGCATGCCATGGGCCCGAATGTTGCAGGTGTAATTAGCTCAGCGATTGCAGCGGGAGTGCTGCTGTCACTGCTGGGATAGGAGGTAGAGAGATGCAGCGCAGCGTTGGAATTACTGAAACTCTTTTCCGTGATGCTCACCAGTCACTGTTGGCCACCAGGTTGAGGCTTGAGCATATGCTCACTGTGGCAGAATTGATCGACCAGGCCGGTTACCATTCAGTGGAGGTGTGGGGGGGAGCCACATTTGATACTTGTTTGCGCTACTTGAACGAAGATCCGTGGGAAAGGCTGCGGATGCTGCGGGAAAAGATGCCCAATACAAAACTGCAGATGCTGCTCCGAGGGCAAAACCTGGTGGCTTACCGTCAATACCCGGATGATGTGGTCGATGCTTTCGTAGCCAAGGCCGTGGCGAATGGGATTGACATCATCCGCATCTTTGATGCGTTAAATGATACACGCAATATTGAAAGAGCTCTGATTGCAGCAAAGAAGGCCGGTGCTCACGCGCAGGCATCAGTGGTTTATACAGTAAGCCCAGTCCATGACATTCAGGGATACGTGAAAATTGCCAAAGAACTTGTGGAAATGGGTGCAGATTCAATCTGCATCAAGGACATGGCTGGGCTTTTGACTCCGGTTATGGCAAGGCAGCTTGTCCAGCAGTTGAAGCAAGCTGTGGATGTACCCATTCAGCTTCATTCGCACTATACGTGTGGATTGGCATCCATGGCCTACTGGGAAGGGATTCAAGCCGGAGTCGCGGTGGTGGACACTGCAATTTCCGCATTGGCTTTGGGAACATCCCAGCCCCCGACGGAAACGCTTGTGAAGGTACTGCAGGAAACAGAATACGATACAGGGCTTGATTTGACCTTGCTTGCCAGGATCAACCAAGGGATCAGGAACAATCTGGCCGATTACCGCCGGCCTCAGGCGGCGGTAAACACTGAAGTATTGATCAGCCAGATCCCCGGGGGGATGTTGTCAAATCTCCGGACCCAGCTGGAACAGCAGAAATTGAGTCACAAGTATGATGCAATCCTTCAGGAAGTCCCACAGGTCCGCAAAGAGCTTGGCTATCCTCCTTTAGTGACACCCATGAGCCAGATTGTGGGTACGCAGGCGGTTTTGAATGTGATTACCGGTGAAAGGTACAAGATCAAGACCAAAGAGATTAGAGATTATGTAAAGGGATTGTATGGACGGCCGCCGGTTCCGATAGCACCGGAAGTACAAGCGATGATCATTGGCGAGGAAGAGCCGATTACAGTCCGACCTGCGGACAATCTTGAGCCGGGAATGGAAGCTGCCAGGGAAGAGATCAAAGATCTGGCCATAAGCGATGAGGATGTCGTAAGCTACATTCTTTTTCCCGAGCATGCACGCAAGTTCTTCTTAAACCGCAAAAAGGCATAACTGCAAAACAGGGCTTGCACAAGCCCTGTTCTGCTTTTGGATTCTTTTAGTTTGCTTTGATGTTAGAACTCGTCAAGCGGATCGCAGCAGATGGCAAGCACAAGTTCAACACAGTTTTGCACATCACCGAGATCAACCATTTCCGATGGCGAATGCACATACCGGCAGGGGATGGATATGGTACCGGAGGGGACTCCTGATCTGGTGAGATGAATTGCGCCGGCATCGGTTCCCCCAGCCTCTAGGACTTCCAACTGATATTTGATTTGATTCGCTTCGGCGAGGCGGACCATCAGGTCCTTAATCTTGGGATGGGCAATCACAGAGGAGTCCTTGACCTTGATCGCTGCTCCCTCGCCCAGGCTTACGTCCATGCGGGGCGCTTCCGGTGTATCGCCGGTCCTGGTTACATCAACAGCGATTCCCAGATCAGGGTCAATTCCATATGCTGCAGTCCGGGCTCCCCGCAGGCCTACCTCTTCTTGGGTGCTGAAGGCGAAGAAGAGATCGTGATCAGCATGTTCCAGCTTGCGAATCGCTTCGACTAAGACCGCGCAGCCAATCCGGTTATCCATGCTCTTGGCCACCAGGCGCTGCCCCAGGTCAGTGAATTCGCGGTGGAAGATGGCGAAATCACCGATTGAGACCCTTTTCTGAGCGTCTTCTTTGGTTCTGGCACCAATGTCAATAAACAGCTTATCCAAGGACAGGTCTTTAAGCTCACCTTTTTCCCTGCCGATCACGCCAATGGTGCCGTTGGCAAAGCGGACCCGATTGCCGAGCAAAGTCAGAAGATTCAACCCTCCGGCATTGCTGAAGCGCAGGAATCCGTCATCATCAATGTAGGTAACGATGACACCAATCTCGTCGGTATGGGCGGAAAACATCACTTTCTTGCCGCTGCCTTTTTTACGGGCGATCAAATTGCCAAGGGAATCCACATAACATTCATCAACGTAATCAGTGACATAAGCCCGGATTTTGTCAATTACTTCTGTTTCAAAGCCCGTTGGGCCATAGCTTTCCACAAGATCCTTGATCAGGCTCTTCATTATTTGTACCCTCCTTCTTCTTCCAAACTGCGTAAGAATACTTTAACAAGCTTGACAGCATGAGCATAATCGGTTTGGCTGGCGACAGCCACAGGCGAGTGGATATAGCGGCAGGGCAGGGCAATCACCGCAACTGGCACGCCTTCGCAGCTTTGTTGGATCTTACCGGCATCAGTGCCTCCCGCTGTGTTGCGCCGATATTGTACCGGAATGCCGTGTTTTTGTGCCAGCTGCATCAGTTTCGCCACCAGGCGTGGATCGGGAATCACTGAGCTGTCCATGACAGTCAGGCTTGGGCCTTTGCCTACAGTGGTGGCATGTTTGTGTTCAGGAATCTCTGGCACATCGGAGGCTGTCGTTCCTTCAAGCACCAAAGCCAGGTCAGGCTGGATCTGGTAAGCGGCGGTGCCAGCACCGCGCAAACCCACTTCTTCCTGTACCGTAAATACGCCGTACAGCGATAACTGATAATTTTCTTTAAGGATGTCAATCAGCATCGCGCAGCCAACTCGATCATCCAGGGCTTTTGCCTTGAACCGGTCAGGGCCGATTGTGGTGAATTCTGTTGTGAAGTAAGCCAGCTCACCAATGCTGACCAGCCGTTCTGCTTCTTCTTTTTTGGAAGCGCCAATATCGATGTACAATTCGTCGATGGACAGCGCTTTCTTGCGTTCATCCGGTTTTTGCAAATGGATTGGTTTGGAGCCGATTACTCCGGGTACCCGGTTTATGCCGATTACCACCGCCTTGGCGACCAGAACCCTTGGATCGATTCCGCCAATGGGGCTGAATTTGAGCATACCGGATTTCTCGATGCTCATGACCATCAGGGCAACTTCATCCATGTGGGCGGCAATCATCACTTTTGGTCCTGCTTTGGTACCGTTTTTGACCGCAATCAGATTACCCAGGGCGTCAGTTGTGACTTGATCGGCAAGAGGAGTAATCTCAGTCCGGATCAGATCCCGGACTTCGTCCTCTTGGCCCGGCCCGCCGCATGCCTCAGTCAGTCTTTTTAAAAGCACTTTAATCCCTCCACAAATTCCTGATCTAGTTCAGCGATAAATCGAGCCAGCAAGCGCCCTGTTTTCCGTACATCTTCGTAATCCAGGGTTTCAACGGGGGTGTGCATATACCTTAAGGGTAGAGACAACAGGGCTGTGGGGATTCCCGCCTGAGTAATCTGGATTGCGAAGGCATCGGTGCCGCCGGGCCTCACTGCCGGTTGCAGGGTGAAGCTGATGTTCCAGTCCTTGGCGATTTGCACAAATCGGTTGTGGAGACTGGGGTGTACATGCGGCCCTAAGGCGATGCCGGGCCCATTGCCCATACTAATGGTCAAATGATCTGCCACACCGGGCATGTCTCCGTGGCCAACATCCAAGGCAATGCCGATATCCGGTACAATTCCGAATGTACTGGTGGTGGCGCCCCGGACACCGACCTCTTCCTGGACTGTGGCAACAGCATACACGTCAGCAACGTGGTTCATGTTGGCCAGAGCCTTGAGGCATTCCAGCATCACAGCCACACCAGCCCGGTCATCCATGGCCTTGCCCGCAATGAGCGAGCTGCTGAGATTCACTACCTTGCGGTTAATTGTTGCCAAATCGCCGATGCTCACCAGCCCGTTCAGCTGTTCTTTTGAGCTGTAACCTACATCGATATACAGCTGTTCCATCGGCACGGCATTGTTCCGTTCCTCCGGAGTCTGGACATGTGGCGGTTTGGCCCCGACTACACCTGGGAGTTCAGTTTTTCCATGGACGACAACTTCCTGGGCGAGCAAAACCCTTTGATCAATGCCGCCGACAGTGCTGAACCGCAAAAACCCCTCATCTTCGATCTTGGTGATTATCAGGCCAATTTCGTCCATGTGGGCGGCCAGCATTACTTTGGGCCGGCAAGGTGGATCCGCTGCCGGCCTGGCCCGTTTGAGCATGATCAAATTGCCCAGTTTGTCCCGGCGGATTTCGTCAGCCCAAGGGCATTTCCGCTCCAGGTAGGCGGCAATGCCGAGTTCATAGCCGGAAACGCCTGTGCCTTCGGACAGGTTAATCAGGATTTCTTTGATATCCAGCGTCAATCACTCCCTCTATCAATCTTTGTTTATTATAGCATAATACCGCGGTTTGATTGTACTAAAATTTGTGATTTGATATACTGATATACTGAGAACTGGTGACTGGGAGTGACAAGTGTGGAATTAGGATCTTTGATTGCCAGGTTTCTGGAAATGCACAAGCAGCCTCGGATTGGCCTAGCCCTGGCGGGAGGCAGTGCCTATGGGCTTGCTCATATAGGTGTGCTGCGTTTTATCGAAGAAATAGGATTGCCGGTTCATGTGATAGCGGGAACCTCTGCAGGCGCTGCCGCAGGGGCAGTATGGGCCGGCGGTGTGTCCAGTGATCAGATGTACCAGGTGGCAAAACAGGCTGATTGGTTGTTTTTGGCAAAACCTGTGGCTTTCAAAAGCGGCCTGATGAGTTCTGAAGGTATCGAAAACTGGATCAACAGGATCCTAGGGAATATAAGCTTTGATGACTTGAGAATCAAGTTTGCAGCCACTGCTTGTGATTTTGCTACCGGAGAGCTGGTGGTGATTGACCACGGCAGTGTGGCCCATGCGGTGCGGATTAGCTGTAACGTGCCGGGAATCTATCTTCCCGTGGAATACCAGGGCCGCTTGTTGGTGGACGGCGGGTTGGTGCAGAACCTGCCGGCGAGTGTCTGCCAGTCTTTGGGCGCCGAATATGTGATTGGTGTTGATCTCCATGCGAACCTGGCCAGTTTAAGGCCGCGGACGGTTCTTAAGTCGTTGATCCATGCAACCCACATTCTTCAGCGCCAGCACGAGCGAATTCAGCTGCAGTATGTCGATGCGGTGATTCAGCCGCAGCTTGGAAAACTAAACCCTTTCAATTTCTGGCCTGTCGACGAGTATGTGGATTTAGGATACAAAGCAGCCCTTGAAGCATCTGGGCAGTTGTGCAAGATGTTGAAGGCAATTCTAGGCGAACAAGGCCAAATGCCGAGTTAAGCTTGTGTTTTCGGGGCTGGTCGACCGGCTGAGCTGTCCCAGGCAGGCAAAAAAGTTCTGCTTTCTGGAAGGGAAATCGGAATCAATGGTTAATTATATATTGCGGGGATATATATCAGATTATGAAGCGGGAACAAGAAGCAAAGGAGGTTCATTGACAGGCGGAGGGTTTGTTTACTTAGCAACAGTACGTTCTCGTAGTATTAACTAGTATTAATACCTTAATATAAAGGATTTGTTTTCACGGTGCTTAATTAATACATGTCAGGCTTATTGGGTTTGAATCAGTTTTGGTTACTGCGATGAGAGATGAGAAAGGAGACTATCTCGAAAATGTGGGGAAACAGAAACAGAAAAGCTGCGATTCTTACCACTATGCTTCTTGCTTTTGTTCTGGCGTTTGGCATTATTGGCTTGCCGCACCTGGTGGGGGCTCAGGCAGATAATGATCCTCAAGCAGTGGCAGCGGAGGATTCGGCAGCAGAGGTTCCGGATGGCGATGATTCTATTGGGTCGGCGACAGCACAGCTTACTGCTTACAAGCGTGCCATAACCTATCCCGAGTATTTGGCGCAATATCCGGACGCCGTCAGGCCAGATCGGGAGATCCTGATTCCGGCTGTAAGCCTTTCCAATTTGGATGCAGAAATCAAATTGCTCTATGATTTTGAAGGAATGCCTGGCATATCTGTCCAGACAGGCGAGCGTGGATATGTTGAGTGGGAAATAGAGGTTGAAGAAGCCGGCTTATATAATATCGAAATTACTTATTACCCTGTACCAGGCCGCAGCGCATCGGTCCAAAGGGCTGTGGCGATTAATGGGGTCAGGCCTTTTTCTGAAGCGGGCTACATTGTCTTGCACAGGAGTTGGGGAGACGCAGGCCCGATTGAAGTAGACATATATGGCAACCAACTTCGGCCAAGGCAGATTGAGATACCGCGTTGGAATACAGCGGCGTTTGTCGATCCCGCCGGTTATGAACGGTTTCCATTTTTGTTTTATTTCAAGGAAGGGACTAATACAATAAGATTAGAAGCAGTATCTGAAGCCCTTATCATCCACTCCCTGAGGGTGTTCCAATATGAGAAGCCCTTGCCCTATACCGAAGTCAAACCGCAATATGAAGCATCAGGGTATAAGCCGACTTCGGGTGTGTTTATTCAAATTGAGGGAGAAGCTGCGGCGTACCGCTCCAGCCCGACCATCATGCCTGTCCATGATGTGGGCGATCCTACCGTTGTACCTTATCATCCTTCCGAAATCCGGCTTAACAGCATTGGCGGTACTGGTTGGAAGGCGATCGGAGATTGGGCTGCTTGGGAAATCGACGTCCCGGAGAGCGGCTTGTATCAGATTGCCATCAAGGGCAAGCAGGATCAGCGGCGGGGGATTTACACGTCGAGACAGCTGAAAATTGACGGCAAGGTGCCGTTTATGGAAGCTGACGCCCTTAGGTTCAGATTTGATAACCGTTACGAGATGGTTGTCCCCACGACCGACGACGGAGAAACAGCACTGGTCTATCTGGAAGCCGGCAAACATGAGTTGACTCTTACGGCGGTTTTGGGCGATGTTTCCGGTTTGGTCCGGAGAATCGAGAACCTGATTTATGACCTTAATACCATTTATCGCCGAATTATCATGATTACTTCCGGCCAACCGGATCCGCTCCGGAGCTATCAGCTTGATCAGAAGATTCCCGGATTGATTCCTGCTTTGAGGGAACAGGCGGCAGTCCTTCGGAGCGTTGCTGACGAATTTGAGGCTTATACTGGCCAGAAAGGCGGCCATGTTGCCACACTGACCTCATTTGCCCGGGTGCTTGAGGATATGGCCGAAAGGCCTCATGCCATCCCCAGCCTCTTGGGTGAATACCGCGATAACGTGGGGTCTATGGGGACCTGGCTGAATCAAACGATTGAGCAGCCGGTGCAGATTGATTTTATTATCATAGCATCGCCGGATCAAAAGCTGCCTAATCCAAAACCGACGGCACTCCAGACCTGGATGCATGAGATTAGGGCGTTCCTCGCGTCTTTTACCTATGATTATACCCGTGTTGGCGATCGGGGATTGATTAAAGATACCGATGAAGTCCTGCGGGTCTGGATCGGTTCCGGGCGCGATCAGGCGCAGGCTTTGAAACAAATGATCGAAGACAGCTTTACACCGGAAACAGGAATCCCGGTTGATATGGAATTGATTCAGAGCATGGATTCACTGATTATCCCCTCGATTATCGCCGGAACCGCTCCAGATGTGGCTTTGGGCGCTTCCAACATGGACTTGGCCTTCCGTAATGCCTTGGCGGATCTGCGGCAGTTCGAGGATTTCGATGAAGTAGCCCAAAGGTTTATGAAAAGCGCTTTTGTGCCGTTTAGTTTTAGAGACAAGGTGTATGCCCTGCCTGAAGTCCAGGGTTTCCCCATGCTGTTTTATCGCAAGGATATTTTGGCGGAGCTGGGGCTTGAAGTACCCCAGACTTGGGACGATGTCTATGCCATCATTCCAGAACTGCAGAAAGAAAACATGGATTTCGGCATCAGGTTGAACATGGGTACTTACCAGATGTTCCTATATCAGCAAGGGATTCCCCTATTCAAAGAGGACGTTATCATGACAAACCTTGACGCGGAGGTGGCAGTTCAGACCTTCAAGGAACTGACCCAGCTGTACACTCTGCATAATATGCTGCTCGATTACAGGGAAGACAACCGCTTCCGCATGGGTGAAATGCCATTGGTGATTGCCAACTACGGCTTGTACAACCAACTGCAGGTATTTGCGCCGGAACTGCGGGGTGAATGGGGTATGACCGTGGTACCCGGCACTGTGATGGAAGACGGGACCATTAACCGCACAGTGCCTGTGGCGGGAACAGCGGTAGCTCCCGGTGCTGTGGCTGTGCCTGCCGGTACATCTGGTGCGGTAATTCTGGAAGTGTCCAAGAAGAAGGAATGGGCATGGGAGTTCCTCAAATGGTGGACTTCAACCGAGGTTCAAGCCCGGTTTGGACGGGAAATGGAGAGCTTGATGGGGGCAGCGGCCCGCTATGCCACTGCCAACGTGGAAGCCCTCACCCGACTGCCGTGGGATGTTGAGGCCCGCGATGTGCTCATGGAGCAGTGGCGGTGGGTGGAAGGAGTACCTGCCGTTTTGGGAGGCTATTACGTCAACCGCCAGTTTGATTGGCTGTTCCGGGCGGTAGTCATCAAGAATGAGCCGCTGCGCGAATCGATATTGGAATATAACCGTAAAATCAATGAAGAGATAGTCCGCAAACGCGAGGAGTTTGGTCTGGAAACAGATTACAGCAAGCTGGACCAAGGGTTGAAGGACCTCTACTGGAGTCATTATACCCACTTATATAGATTAGAGGTGGAGAAGCAGTAGACAGCATCGGGTGATTCCACGTCAGGGTTTCCCAAGGTGGAATCACCAGACAATATTTCCAGGATTGGAGGGGCTCTTGTGAGTTCTGTAGTTTCACGTAGACAAATGGTCAGTCCAGGGATTGAGCATAAGGATAGCCTCTGGGCCCAGATGAAAAAGAGCTGGCGTTCATATGCATTCGTAGCACCGTTTTTGTTGTTGTTTACAATATTTACGGTGATACCTGTGCTCCTATCAATTGTGCTCAGCTTTACCTACTTTAACATGCTTGAGTTTCCGACTTGGGTTGGATGGGGCAATTACATCCGTCTGTTTTTGGCTGATGAAGTATTCCTGATTGCTGTCAAAAACACGCTGTTGTTTGCAGTGATAACAGGCCCTGTCAGCTATATTGTGAGTTTCCTGGTTGCCTGGTTTATCAACGAACTGCAGCCAAAGGTGAGGGCGTTTATCACACTGCTCTTCTATGCTCCGTCGATTTCTGGGAATGTGTATGTTATCTGGCAGACCATGTTTGCTACGGACACTTATGGTTATATCAACGCTCATCTGCTTAACTTAGGCATAATTGACAGGCCAATCGGGTGGCTGATTGATCCCAAGTACATGATGACCATCGTAATTATTGTATCACTGTGGATGAGCCTGGGAACGGCATTCCTGGCTTTCATAGCTGGTCTGCAGGGAATCAGCCCCACATTGTACGAAGCTGGTGCCATCGATGGGATCAAGAACAGGTGGCAGGAATTGTGGTATCTGACATTACCGGCAATGCGTGGTTTTTTGATGTTTGGAGCGATCATGTCCATTACGGGGTCGTTCAATGCCGCCGGCAATATCCAGGCCTTGACAGGGCCGAACCCGACGGATTATGCTACCTGGACGGTCATGCAGCACCTGCTGGACTATGGTAATGTGCGCTACGAAATGGGATATGCATCAGCCATATCCGTACTGTTGTTCTGTGTGATGGTAGGCAGTCAGAGATTAGTGCAGCGGATGCTGCATAAGGTCGGCAACTAGGAGGGATCGCAGTGGCAATCAGAATCAGGAAGAAACGTTTATCCCGTTCTACTGGTGGAGATTTGGTCATATTCTTCTTTCTGGCGATCGGAGCGGCATTTATGGCAATGCCCATGGTTTATACAATCAGCCAGGCCTTTAAGCCCCTCAATGAATTGTGGCTGTTCCCACCACAGTTTTTCGTGAGGAACCCCACCTTAAACAACTTTAACGATCTACTGGTATTGATGGGGAAATCCTGGGTCCCGATTACCAGATATTTGTTTAACTCACTGTTCATTGTGCTGGTCGGTATGGCAGGGAACGTACTCACTGGATCGCTGGCTGCATACGCCCTGGCGAAACATGTTTTTCCCGGTAGAAAAGCAATTGAGCAGATCATTGTCTTGTCCCTGATGTTTACACCGACTGTAACCGCGATCCCAAATTACTTGCTGATGTCTCGGCTGAATTTGATCAACACCTATTGGTCAGTAATAATACCTCATTGGCAGTGGACTTTGGGTTTGTATCTTGTGAGTAGGTTTATGGCGTCCATGGTTCATGATTCACTTCTAGAAGCAGCCCGGATAGACGGCGCCGGCGAGTTTAGGATCTATGCCCAGATTGCAATGCCCATTGTTAAGCCAGCTTGGTTGACCCTGATTATTCTCGTGTTTCAAAACCTGTGGAGAGAGACCGGGGCATTGTTTATCTATCGGGAGGAGTTAAAGACTCTACCTTACGCATTAAGCCAGGTCGCCACCGGAGGTATCGCCCGTGCGGGTGTATCAGCGGCAATCACGGTGATCATGATGGCGGTACCAATTATTATCTTTGTGATCAATCAGAGTAAGATTGTGGAGACAATGGGTACATCCGGTATGGGTGGAGAATAATCCAGCATATTTTCCCGGTTCGAAGAGTGAGAAGCTGTTTGCGTACGGCAAACAGCTTTCTCTAGTATCTGAAAAATGTGTGCCTGCCGATTACGGCAGTCACTGGGTGGGAACGGACCCATCGGTCGGAAGTTTTCGCCGGATTGAAGAATCCGGTTGCTCCATTTGAGGGGTCAAAACCGGCCAGTGCTTGAAATGCGGCCTGATAATCCTCAGGGCGTGGAGGAAGATTGATCCTGCCATCAGCCACCGGCGAGTATTGATAGCGCCCGTTGATTCTCTGATAGATCACTCCGATGATGGTTGCCGGGTAGCGTTCGCTCTTGACCCTGTTGAGTACGGTTGCAGCAACCGCAGCTTTGCCCGCGGCCGCTTCACCTTCAGCTTCAGCCCGGGTTATCCTGGCGAGGGCATCGATTTCTTCCTGGCTGAAACTGGAGCCGATTTGCAGATCAAATCGGTTAAGCCCCGGTTCAACAGTAATGGTTACCGTAGTTGGTTGGCGGTAGGGGCCGGTTATCTGCAAAGTATGCCTTCCCAGGGGAACCTCAGCCAGTGTGAAGTGCCCGTCTTTAATGGGCGCAGATTGGCCGTTAAGAGAAACACTCCCCGAATGGAGTGGCAGCCCGGATTCTGCTGCCCGGACTGTACCGAATATAGGATTTGCCTTGTATTTAGCGGTCAGGACGAGTGAAAGGTTGTCGACTGAAACGGCAGCGTAAGCAATGGTTGCCGCACAGTGGATGATCAAGATCAGCACTGCGAAAGACTTGAGCATGCCTGTTTTCATTTCAATCCCTCCTTATCCAAACTAGCTTGTTACGGTTTCTTAGCATAACATGAGAACAGTGCGCAAGTCAAAGGAAATACCTGAAGGACATAGCGAAAGATGGATATTGCCCCTGCGGCTTGTATATGATATCCTGATTAATATCATGATTACTGGGATTTTGATGGAGTGATAGCCTGAATGGAAAGCGGCCCGTGGTTTTTGCGCCTGCTGTGGCGCATGCCTCAACTTCCGAAGAAAAAGGTTCGTTATTTTATGAGATTGGGAGATTACTATTTGGAAAAGGAAAATGACGCGGCAGCCAGGTTTTGCTACCGTAAAGCCCAAGAACTTGCGGACAGGATTGGGGCTGTGCATTATTTGAAGAAGACCAATGATAGACTGAGCAATCTGTAATAAGGCGATGCGGCCGGCTGACGCGGTGGTATCCGGCATATATTTGGGTTTGAGGAAGCAGACAGGCACAAAACCCAGCTTAAGGTCATAAGCTGTAGAGTGGAGGTTTTATGATCAGGCTTTGATCTTGAGGGGGTGACACAATGCTTCCTTCCTTGGTATTTGCCGCCTTTGATTGGATAGTCCAGGGCGCAGCCCTGCTTGTCTCTTATATCACCAACAGCAATGTCTTTCCCAAACCTCTGACTCCAGAGGAGGAAAAGGATTTATTGGATAAAATGAAAGCGGGCTCTATCGAGGCCCGCAACATTTTGGTAGAACGCAACCTCAGGCTTGTAGCCCATATTGTCAAGAAGTTCGATAAAAAGGGTGAGGATCTGGAAGATTTAATCTCAATTGGTACGATAGGGCTGATTAAGGCCATTAATACTTACGATGCTGATAAACAAACGAGATTGGCAACATATGCTGCCCGCTGTATTGAGAACGAGGTGTTGATGCATCTTAGGACGACCAAGAAACTGAAGCGTGAAGTAATGCTCTACGATCCGATTGGTTCAGATCGGGAGGGGAATGAATTAAGCCTGATTGACATATTTGGGACTGATTCGGATTATGTGTTTGATCAGGTTGAATTACAGGCAGATCAGGCTGAGCTGCAGGATAAGCTCAAGTATTTGAGTAAGAGGGAGAAACAGGTATTGGAGCTGCGCTATGGCTTGGGACAGTCAGAAAGGCAGACTCAGCGTGAAATCAGCCAGAAGATGGGTATTTCCCGTTCATATGTATCCAGAATTGAGAAACGGGCCTTATCCAAACTGCAGGAAAGGATGGGTGCTGATCTGTAAGGGGCGAAGCCCCTTTCTTTGTGTTTGCCACCAGTTGTGGTATAATAAGGAAAAACATGCAGGCAAGGAGTCGTTATGAAGCTGTTACTCCCCAAGCAAGTGTATAACCGCATTACGGATATCGATTTGGATCAACTGCGCAAGCGTGGCATATCGGGACTGCTGTTGGATCTCGATAATACGCTGGTCCGTTACGACAGCGAAGAGTTGGATCAGGAGTTCAAAGCCTGGATTATCAAAGCAAAATCAGAAGGTTTTAGAATCTGCCTTGTATCCAACGGCAGGCCGAAAAGGGTCATTCATTTTGCCAAAATGATGGACATACCTGCGGTGATCAGCGCCTACAAACCGACAAGGAGCCCGTTTTTGCGGGCGCTGGAGCTTCTGGACAAGGAGGCGGCTGAGGTGGCAATGATTGGCGATCAGCTGTTTACAGATGTCTTGGGGGCGAACCGCCTGGACATTCACACGATTTTAATCACTCCTTTGGGGAAAAATGAGTTTAGCACCACTCGGCTTGTCCGCAGGCTTGAGCGGCGCATGCTGAACAGGTTTGTGAAAAAGGGTTTGCTGGCAGCTGAGATCATTAATCGGCGCAATGAAGGAGAGCTATGAAGGTGCAGAGACAATGCCTAGGATGCGGCGCCGAGCTGCAATCTGATCAGCCGGGTGGATTAGGCTATCTACCCGGGCACGTGCTGACATCTAATCAAGAAGTGGTACTTTGCCAGCGCTGTTATCGTATCAGGCATTACGGCAAGGATCAGGCATACACTGATGGATTTGATGGGCTGCAGATAGTCCAGGAAGGCCTTAAGTGGGCCGAAGGCGTAGTACTGATCCTGGATCTGATGGATTTTGAAGCCAGCATTCCCAGGAACATTGATCGGCTGTTGCGGAAACATCAGCAGATCATCGCTCTGAACAAAGTGGATTTGTTGCCTCGTAAAACCACAGTTCAGGAGGTCAAACTCTGGGCGAAACACAAACTCAAGGCGCTGGGAATTGACTCAGAACTGGTTGCTGTAAGCGGTACTACGGGTTATGGAATTGACGGCTTGCTGGAGCTGATGGCCAGGTCTTCAGCCCGGAAATGGATTGTTGTAGGTGTTACCAATGTAGGCAAGTCCAGCTTGATTGTGAAAATCTTGGAGCACCAGGGCGGAGAATCTGCTCTTATGCCTACTACAGCTGTATTTCCCGGCACAACGGTGGCACTGACCCGCTGGAACCTGGATCACAGCTTGATTCTCAGTGACTCGCCAGGCATGGTGCCTAAAGGCAGGCTTACGGATCTGGTCTGCCCAGACTGTGCTGTAAAACTGATTCCTGCCCGAAGGCTCAATGTCAGCCTGTATCAAGTCAATACTCGCAGCGCTTTGGTTGTACCGGGCCTGGCAGCCGTACACCCGCAGGCCAATGAGGACGTGGTGATGATTGGCTTTACCGCGTCTCAGGTAACCTGGCAGCGGGCCAATGCGGGCAAGGTAACCCGCTGGCTTGCCCAAACGTGCGGCAGCTGCAGGCTGGATGAGTGGGATCAGGTTGAATTAACCATCGAACTAAACCAGGATCTGTGCATTCACGGTTTAGGATGGATTTCCGCCCGCAGGCAAAGGGTTTCATGCCGGCTGACCATTCCCCGGGGCGTAGGTTATTCACTCAGGGCCAACCTAATCGGTGATAAGCGTTCCATTCACTGGTCATCAAGCAGCTCCTGAAATGGGAGTTGTTTCTTTTTGCAGGAATTTCCATTATGGATAGAGAAAGAACCTTTGTTGAAATCAAACACTTATGAGGCTGAGCATATGGTCCGGAATCTGATCCTGATTGGATTCATGGGAACGGGGAAAACAACTGTTGGCCGCAGCTGCGCTCAACGGTTGAAATGGTCCTTCATAGACACAGACCACGAGATTGAACGCGAGCTTAAATGCACTATTGCTCATATTTTCCACTACCGTGGGGAAGAGTATTTTCGCCAGGTTGAAGTGGAGGTACTGCAGGGGATACTGCAGGGTTCCGGCCAGGTTATTGCCACCGGAGGCGGGATCGTAACTCATTCTGCGGCCCGCGCTTTGTTGGAACAAAGCCGTACTGCAGGGAGCAGAATCGTCTGGCTTAAGGCACGGCCTGGAGTGATCATGAAGCGGGTTGGCCGCAGCCTGGAGCGGCCGCTTCTAAATAACGAAAAACCCTTGGATACGATTACGGATCTGTTGGCTAAGAGAGAGCATTGGTATCAACAGCTTGCTGACGCCATGATCGATACATCAGATGTGGCGGCGGTTCAAGTGGTGGAAACGGTTTTGAATTTCTTGGATGCAGGTGAGGCATGATGGAAATCTTGCTTGTCAATGGCCCAAACCTCAATTTGCTTGGTACCCGGGAACCTGAGATATACGGAGAAGCAAAGCTGGCTGACATTGAGCGGATGGTGACAATTGCCGCCAACAAACAGGGCTTCCGCCTCAGCTGTTTCCAGGCTAATGGAGAAGGCGAGATTATTGATTTTCTGCATAAGCACCGCGAGGCCGCCGGCCTGATTATCAATCCCGGTGCTTTCACTCACTATTCGTATGCTATTCGCGACTGCATTAAAGCCTTGGGGATTCCAGCGGTAGAGGTACATATATCCCAGATATATCAACGGGAGGCTTTTAGGCATACTTCGGTGATAGCACCTGTCTGCATTGGGCAGATCAGCGGGTTGGGCGATTTTGGTTACTTATTGGCGCTGCAGGGCTTGATAGATTATCTGTGCAGAGAGGAGAAGAATATTGCTGAATCAGATCCGCAGCCGTTTAGCAGAGATTAATTGTGACGTTTTCATATCTATGCATCAAACGCACAGACGTTACCTGACAAAATTCACAGGAAGCGCAGGCTTAGTCTGGATTAGCCATGATGCCAATATCTTGATTACGGACTTCCGCTATACGGAACAGGCAGGCGAGCAGAGCCCTGACTGGGAGATCATCCTGCAGCAGTCCACTCTGGAAGAGGCCATGGCGCAGCTGATTGAAGAACGCCGGGTGCGCAGAGTTGCTTTTGAAAGCGAATACATAACCGTCAACCAACTGGCAGAATGGCAGGAGAAGTTCGAGGCAGTGGAATTTGTACCTACAAAGGGCTTGGTTGCCCAGCTGCGGCGAGTAAAGACCTCTGACGAGATCGAGAAGATTGCCGCTGCCGCAAAGATAGCCGTGGAGGCGCTGACTGCTTTGGTTCCCCGGATTAAACCGGGAATGGCCGAAGCTGAGCTGGCTCTGGAGCTGGAATACATGATGCGCAGGTTGGGAGCCGAGGCAGCTGCTTTCGATCCCATTGTGGGATCCGGGCCAAGAGGAGCGCTGCCCCATGCCATTCCCAGCGATCGCAAGATTCAAGCAGGCGATTTTATCGTAATCGACATGGGGTGTGTTTATCAGGGTTATTGCTCAGACCTTACCCGGACCTTTGTGGTTGGCCGGCCTGAACCAAAACAGCTCGAGATCTACAATATTGTCCTTGAAGCCCAGACGGCGGCCTTAAACGTCCTCAAACCAGGGTTAACGGGTAGAGAGGTGGACAGTGCAGCCAGGGATGTAATAAGAAGAGCTGGTTATGATCGCAATTTCGGCCACAGCCTGGGCCATGGTGTCGGTTTGGAGATTCACGAAGATCCACGTTTGTCGCAGTTTAATGAGGAGCCGCTGGCTCCGAGAATGGTGGTCACGGTTGAGCCAGGCATCTATTTGCCGGGATGGGGCGGGGTGCGGATAGAGGATCTGGTTGTCGTCACTGAATCAGGATGTGATATCCTTACCGAGCTAACCAAAGAGCTGACCATCATCGAATAGGGATAGATTGAGACAGAAGGGAAGGTAGGCATGATATCGGTTAATGATTTGCGGACAGGCTTGACAATTCAAGTTGAAGGCGAGGTATATAGCGTAGTCGAATTCTTGCACGTCAAGCCGGGCAAAGGTGCAGCGTTTGTTCGGACAAAGCTCAAGAATGTCAAAACCGGGGCAGTCCGGGAAATGACCTTTAGAGCCGGCGAACGGGTGGAACGGGCCATCGTGGAAACGAAGCAGATGCAGTTTCTTTATGAAGCCGATGGCGAGTATTTCTTCATGGATACCAATGACTATAACCAAATCAGCCTGCGGAGAGACGATTTGGGTGACGCACCAAGATACCTGCTGGAAAACATGGTCATCGGCATCCAGTTCTTCGAAGGCTCTCCCATTGGTGTAGATCTGCCGACTACCGTCAATCTTAAGGTGATCGAAACTGAGCCTGGTTTCCGTGGTGATACCGCCACAGGCGCGACAAAGCCGGCCAAACTGGAAACCGGTATCACAGTGCAGGTGCCGTTGTTTATTGAACAGGGAGAAGTAATCAAGGTCGATACCAGAACTGGAGAATATCTCTCCAGAGCATAAGATAATACTAAACAGGGGGTGTAAGGATTGGCAGCAATAAAGGAAAAAATCGCCTATTTGCGCGGGATGCTGGACAGTACAGAAGATATTGGCAATGCGGAGAAGTTAAAGGCTGTTATGCACAGGCTCATCGAAGTACTGGACGATTTGGCTGATGATGTGGAGGATCTGTATTACGGCCAGGACGAACTGGAGGACTATCTGGAAGCACTTGACGCAGACTTGGCCGATCTGGAAGAGTATGCGTGTGAATGCCATGATCATGAAGAAATAGATCAAGACTTCGACGATGAGTTTGAAATGGTTGAAATTGAGTGCCCCAATTGTCAAAACCTGATCTCATTTGAAGAAGGTTTTCTCTACGATGACGATGTGGAGATCGCTTGCCCGGAATGTGGGGAGATCGTCTATTCCAGTGACGACTTTGATGAAGACGACTTCGAATCAGATGAAGATGGGGAGGATGAAGAGAGCCGCGATTAAAGCCGGCTTTTGACAACAGCAGTACAGGCTGACAACTGCAGTGAGGGAGCTCTGCAGGTTACCGATTTGGTAATTCTGTGGAGCTCTTTTTTGTCATAACTTGTCCGCAGCAGGCATATATTGGACTAGAACTTGACAAGGGGAACACCACCATGCCACCGCTTCTTTTGAGGTCTATGGCGCCGAGCTTGAGACGCTTTCTAGATATCGTGCATACATGGGACAAGATCGAAGAAATCCGGTTAAGGGTAAACCAGCCGCTGACAATCAAAGAGCAGCACATGGAATATGGGATCAATCGCAAAGGTGTTTGCCGGCTGATGGACAGCTACCGGGTGACGGCGGAAGATATCATCCGCACAATGGAGATGATGACCGAAAACTCGTGGTACGCACTGGAAGATGAAATTCGGGCAGGTTATCTCACACTGGCCGGGGGACACCGAGTTGGAATCAGCGGCAAAGTAGTCCTTGAGAATGGACTGATTAAAACGATCAAATATATCAACGGGCTCAATATCCGGCTCGCCCGGGAAATCGTCGGGGCTGCAGATGCGGTTATGCCGCACATTCTTCGGTTTGGCCGGATTATATCTACCCTGGTCATATCTCCGCCGGGATGTGGCAAGACAACCTTGCTGCGGGACATCTGCCGTCAGCTTTCCAATCAGGGATTTAACGTGGTTGTAATTGATGAGCGGTCAGAAATCGCAGCCTGTTACCGCGGCGCCCCTCAGCTGAATGTGGGCCCGTGCACGTATGTACTGGATGGTTGCCCCAAAGCCCAGGGTATACCTATGGCCATCCGGGGTATGGCGCCGCAAGTAATCATTACCGATGAGGCTGGCCATCCCGATGATGGCCTGGCTTTGGCTGACGCGGCCAGAGCCGGGGTTTCGGTAGTGGCCTCATGCCATGGGAGCGAGTGGTTAAGTGTGAAGCAGCATACCTGGATTAGACAGGGTGGCACTGCTTTCAAGCAGGCCATAGTGCTGTCCAGGCGCAATGGGCCGGGAACTGTTGAACAGGTTCTCAAATTGGATTAGCTTGCATAAAGATAGTTAGCATGATGGGAGTGATAGGATGCTACGCTTGATTGGCGCAGCAATTGTGATTACTGCCTGCGGCGTTGGGGGATTGACTATGGCCAGATCCTACAGTATACGCCCGCAAAACCTGCAAAGCCTGGCCACGGCCGTCCAGATGCTGGCGACTGAAATCCACTATACCCGATCATCTTTGCCAGAAGCATGCAGCCGCATTGCAGCTCAGATCGGCAATCCTGTGGCCGCGTTTTTTAATCAATTTGCCGCTCAACTTACCAGCAACAGCGGTATTAGTGCTGCCGAAGCCTTCAATCAGTCGCTGCCGGTTTTGGCAGATGCCGGATTCTCTCAACAAGATGTGGAACTGGTAAGCCAAATAGGAGCCGTGTTGGGCCGCAGCGATGCTGAAGACCAGCTCAAACATCTTGAACTGTTGAAGACAAGGCTCCAGCAAAGCATTGCCAAGGCGGAGCAAGAGCGCGATAAGATGGTACGGCTCTGGAATTATCTTGGCTTCTGTGTCGGTGCACTAGTAGTATTGATGCTAATTTAGGAGGGTATCAGCATGACCGACTTGACACCAATTTATCGTATCGCCGGATTAGGGATCCTTGTGGCAGTGCTGAACATTTTTCTCCAGCAGGCGGGCAGGCAGGAACAGGCTCAAATGTTGAGCCTGGCAGGGGTGATCATTGTACTCCTATGGCTGGTACAGATGGTATCCCGTCTTTTTGACAATGTTGAGGCTGTCTTCCGTTGGTGAGTAGGGAGGAACGAATATGCTGTGGGTCCCATTGATTACCGGCCTGGCAATTGTCCTGGTAGTGATCCAGACTCAGCTGCGGGAGATCAACAAGCCCTGGGCAGTTCTTGCATCAACCGCCTTCATTGCCGTCACAGCCCTGTTGTTTTTACCTCACTTGGCTCAAGTTACCGCCGTATTGAACAGCTTGTCTGCCAAAGCTGGAGTCGATTCCTTCTACACTGCTCCAATCTTGAAGGCGATTGCTATTGTCTATGTCACTTCATTCGGCTCGGAGGTTTGCCGTGACGCCGATGAAAACGCCATGGCGGTAGTAGTCGAATTGGCCGGCAAAGTAGTGATCGTGATGATTGCTCTGCCTGTAGTGGAAGCTATTCTAACAGCGGTGTTGGCAATATTAGGTTAATAGGTGGGGTTAGTGGTGGCCAGGGATTCGATCACATTCAGGATAATAGTCATTATTGGTGTGGTTGTATTTTGTGCCGGTCCAGCCGAAGCCGAATCCAATTCCAACGATTTTCTCGCCCGGTCGGTGCAGGAACAGCTGCAGGCGCTAGACCTGCATCAGCTGATCGAGTTTGTCGACAAAATTGAACCTGACTACCACGAGTATATTCCCAGGCTTGATTGGCGGACAATTACAGGCCAGGGTTTGGGCAAACTCAACCTGCTGGATATCCTGGGTACGGTTTTTCAGACTGTTTTTAAAGAAGTGATTTTAAGCTCATACCTGATCCGGCAGCTGCTCTTGATCGGTTTGTTCACAGCGCTGATTCGCCAGCTGCAGCTCTCAGTGGACAACAAAGAGTTGGCAAATGTTGCTTTCCTGGTCTGTTTTCTGGTTACAATCCATGTCGGCCTGCAGAGTTTCCAGTCGGCGTTGGGATTAGCCTATCAGACAATTGACGACATGGTATCTTTCATGTACGCGCTGCTGCCTTTGATGGCAACCATGGTGGCCAGTGTCGGGGCAATCACTTCTGCAACCATATTCCATCCGGTGCTGATTACGGTTGTCAGCGGGGTTACATTCCTGATTCGGACTGTCCTGTTTCCGCTGCTGAATGTCAGCGCCGTTATTGGCCTTCTGGCTCACATTGCCCCGGATTTCCCCTTGTCTCGTTTAAGCAGCTTGCTGAGGCATCTGGCTACAAGCCTGCTTTCCTTGATTTTCACAATATTCCTGGGGGTACTGGCAGTGCGGGGAGCAATAGCGCCTGTAGCTGACGGAGTTGCCCTCAGGGCCGCAAAGTTTGTCACCAGCAATGTGGTGCCTGTAATCGGGTCGATGTTTGCTAATGCTGTGGAGGTAGTGGTTGGAGGCTCGTTATTGATCAAAAACACTCTTGGCGTTTTTGGCATGGCGGTTATTTTCTTTCTGGTGGCGTTGCCGGTAATCAAAATTTGGGTGATAGTCCTGATCTACCGGCTGGCTGCGGCTTTGATAGAACCGATTGGTGATCAACGGATCAGTTCAGCTGTAACAAGCATGGCGGGCGCCTTGACTCTGGTCATGGTCTCGTTGGCCACGGTGGCTTTGATGTTCTTTCTGGTCATAACAATTCTGGTTGGCATTGGCAATTTGGCAGCCGTAATGAGGTGAAACGATGAGTCTGTGGCAACAGTGGGTACGGATGCTGGCGGGGTTGGTCCTGTTTACTGCCTTTTTCGATCTATTGCTGCCGGAAAATGACAGCAAAAAGCTTGCCAAGCTGATTATGGGACTGGTGATTGTGGCGGCAATGCTGCAGCCAGTTTTGACGATGGTTGCTTCAAATTGGGACAGCACAATCATTGCACTTGGAACTGCAGGGCCGTCCTGGACGCCCAATCATGATGTAACGTATCCAGGCGCTGAAATCCAGTTTGCCGGCATGGAGCCGATGTGGCCGTTGATCAGCAGCAGCGCGGCTGCCCAGCTTGAGGCTCTGTTAATCAGCAGTGAATCTATTGAGAACGCTCAAGTCATCATTACTTTGGCAGAAGACGGCTCCGTTTCCCAAGTTCAAGTTGCAATATGGCCGGTATCGGCTTCTGATCAGCTGCCCCTTGCGAAACAGCTTACGCTTAGAGAATGGGCAGTGAAGGTCGCAGCCCGTTATTTGCAGATCGATCAGTCAGTTATTTATGTGGAGATGGTTTAGGGCGAGGAGGAAGCAATGTGTTTGAGCGATTGACAGCCTCACAGCGGAAGCTGCTCAGTTGGGTTGGTTTATTGGCAGCTGTCGGGATTGGTTTGATGCTGCTCCAATCACCTTCGCTGCAGCCACCTCGGGCCGATTCGGATTCATCGCAGTCACAACAATCACTTTCTGTGGGCAGCTTCAGCTCAGGCCAGGGCTATGCGGCGGAAATCGAGGAACGCCTGTCGCATACCCTGGCTCAAATTGCCGGCGTTGGAGCTGTGGAAGTATTTGTGACTCTGGAGCGAAGCAGCCGGGTTGTGGTTGCAGAGTCGCTGTCGGAAGAGAACAGGGACGGGGAAACACGCCTGACCAGGGCTCCCATTGTTCTACGGGCAGGCAGTCAGGCATCTGATGTGCCGCTGGTCCTTGAATCGTATGAACCACAGTTGAGGGGTGTGCTCATTGTGGCGGCGGGAGCTGATAACCCCCATATCCGGCACCAGATCTTCAAAGCTGCTCAAACAGTGCTGCAGCTGCCGGCTTACAAGATTGAGGTATTGGCAAAATCCAAGGAAAAGAGGTAGGTAGACGAATGTACTGTGTTATTCATGCGCGCAAAGTTGTGTTGCTGCTGATCATCCTGGTCTTGGTTGGGGTTACTTTCTGGGCGGGGTTTTACGGAAAAGATGCGGCTGTAGATGTCGACACCAGTTTAGGCCGGAAAGGGGAACAGGAAAGCGGAGATTCTGATCAATTAGAAGATGTTTTCGCCCAATCACCCCGGACGGTGAAGGAGTTGGAAGAAGGGGTAGTGGTAACCGTAACCTCTGTGCCGACCAAATTCGCAGAGTATCGTATCGAGCGGGAAAAAGTGCGCAGCCAGAAGCTTGATCTTTTACAGGCCATGCTCAATGACGCAGGACTTGACCCAAACCGGCGCCAGGAACTACAGGATGAATTGATCGGGATCATGAACAATATCGCAAAAGAAACCGAGCTGGAAAACTTATTGAGAGTTAATGGGTATCTCGATGCTGTTGTTCTGATCGATAACGATTCGGCTACAATTGTGGTTCCTGTAACTTTAAGCGGTTTAGAAGCGGAAATGATCGGCGATCTGGTACACCGGCTGACGAACATCCGTCTGGATCGGATCACGATTATCGATGAGCTGACGAAATCGTGACATACTAGTCAGGCAGCGCGAGAACCAAGGTTCTGCCGTGGTTTTTCTCTGTATTAAATCTGCCTGCTGTGGAAAAGTATACCAGAGGGACAGGACATTGGCTGCCGGCGTCGAAAATAACAGTATTTCCGTATTGATGTGGTTGGGGAGGTTGCCGATGAAGATTTCTGAGATTAAAGAGTTAATTGCCATATTCAGCGACAGCGAGATCACCGAGATGAAATTGGAACTGGAAAATATGAAACTGCATCTAAGCAAATTGAGGGCACAGTCTCAACAGATGTTTGAACCTGTAATAGAAAAGCCGTCCAGTGCCACTGCCGCAGTTGACCAGGAGACCGAACCAGAAACAGTCTGGGAACAGCTCGACAGGCTGCGGGAGGTACTGGCACCAATGGTCGGCGTCTTTTACCGTGCTCCGTCCCCGGACAGCGATCCCTATGTTGAGGTGGGTTCGTTTGTCGAAAAGGGGCAGACGCTCTGTATCATTGAAGCGATGAAACTAATGAACGAGATTGAATCTGAATACGGCGGCCGAGTGGTGGAAATTTTGGTGGAAAACGGCCAACCGGTGGAATATGGACAACCCTTATTCCTGATTGAATCAGCAGAATAGAGGGTGATGGGTATGTTCGGGAAAGTTTTGATTGCCAACCGCGGCGAGATTGCCCTGAGAATCATTCGCGCCTGCCGAGAGCTGGGTATTGGTACAGTGGCAATCTATTCTGAAGCGGATCGCAACTCTCTGCATGTAAAGTGTGCCGATGAGGCTGTCTGTGTTGGGCCGCCACCTTCGCAATCCAGCTATCTGCATATCCCCAATATTATCACCGCTGCAGTCTTGAGCAAAGCTGATGCTATTCATCCCGGATATGGTTATCTTAGCGAACGCGCTGACTTTGCCGAGATCTGTGAAGATTATGGGCTGATCTGGATCGGGCCTGGTGCGGCTCAAATAGAGAAGATGGGAGATAAGGCACAGGCGAAGGCAATCATGAAACAAGCCGGTGTCCCTGTCATTCCCGGCAGCGACGGCCCGGTTGCCAATGAGGATCAGTTGGTGGCCCTGGCCTGCAAAATCGGCTATCCGTTGATGATTAAGGCTGTCGCCGGTGGGGGCGGCAAGGGAATGCGGGTAATCAACGATGAAGACGAATTGCTCAAAGGGTACAGGCTGGCCCGGGCAGAGGCGGGTGCCGCCTTTGGCGATGATCAGGTATACATTGAGAAGTATATTGCCAATCCCAGGCACATCGAGATTCAGCTTTTGGGCGATCATTATGGCAATATCGTGCATTTTGGCGAACGGGAGTGTTCGCTGCAGCGGCGCCATCAAAAGGTGATTGAAGAGTGCCCTTCTCCAGTGGTAACTGCAGCGTTACGGCAGCAAATCGGCAGTGCAGCCGTGAAAGGCGCCCGGGCAGTGAATTATGTCAATGCTGGTACGATCGAGTTTTTGTTGGATCAGGACAGCAGTTTTTACTTTCTGGAGATGAACACCCGTATTCAAGTGGAACATCCAGTTACCGAAATGGTGTACGGCATCGATTTGGTCAAGGCTCAGATTCAGATAGCGGCCGGCGCAGAACTGGAATATGACCAATCCAAGCGTGTTCCAACAGCCCATGCAATCGAGTGCCGATTAAATGCCGAAGATCCCGACAATGACTTTCTCCCGTCACCGGGAGTGATCTCAAGTATCCATATTCCCGGCGGCCATGGTATTCGCTGGGACAGCCATGTCTACCAGGGATATGAGATTTCACCATACTATGATTCCATGTTTGGCAAACTAATCGCATGGGGAGGAGATCGGGAAGAGGCAATTGACCGTATGCTAGGTGCGCTTTCAGAAATGGAAATTGTTGGGATCAAGCACAACATCAGTTTTCATCAGTGTGTCTTGAACGATCCAAAGTTTAAGGCAGGAGAATATGGAACCAGTTTTTTGCAGCGGTTGGCAGCAAGACTGGCGGCAGACCGGAAATTGTCAAACACTAGGTGATTTGTTATAATACCTATGTGAGGAGGTGCCAATTATGGCAGAAGAGCAACGTGTCAGTTTAGGTGAACTCAAAATTGCCAATGAAGTCGTAGGCATAATCGCCGGCTTGGCTGCCACGGAGGTTGAAGGAGTGGCAGGGATGAGCGGCGGCATAGCCGGCGGGATTGCTGAAATGCTGGGTAGGAAAAACCTGTCCAAGGGAGTCAAGGTCGAGGTTGGAGAGCACGAAGCTGCAGTGGACCTGTTCATCATCGTGAATTACGGGATATCCATTCCCGAGGTGGCCAACAACATCCAAAACAATGTCAAGCAAGCCATTGAAGGCATGACAGGGCTTGATGTGGAGGAAGTCAATATCCATGTTTTAGGTGTTCATTTTCCACAGCCTGCTCAAGAGGAGCAACCTCCGGAAGAGCCGCCTCCGGATGAGCTGCCTACAAGGGTGAAGTAATATGGTTGCGCTCGATCGGGTAATCATACTGGTTGTAGTATTCGTTCTGCTTGGCTTTTGTGTATTGATAACTATGGCTGCCTTGGGGAATAGTCTGTTGTTCGATTGGTTGATTAGAATCCAATCAGTGGGACTGGATGCGTTCTTGCTGGTGTTGATCCTGTTTTTGCTGGCTTCGTACCTTGTGCTGATGCTGATAAATGAGATGAAGCCCGATAAGCGGGCTATTGTCAGCCAGACTCCTCTGGGCGATGTGAGGATTAGCATTCAAACAATTTCCGAGCTGGTTTATCAAGCCGTGCACGCCATTGAAGGGATTAAAGGCGCCAAGGTCAGCATCGGTGAGGTTGAACCTTTACAACTGCATTTGAGGCTGCAGCTGCTGCCGGATTATCAAATCCCTCAGTTGGCCGAAACAGTTCAGTCCAGTGTGGTTGATTATTTGCGGCAAACAGTCGGTATTGAAGCTGCAGCTGTTAACGTGATGGTGACAGGAGTCCTTCCACAGCAGGATCCAACCACATAGCCACAGCTGGTATGGAGGTGCATGGGCTTGAGCAGACGCCTTGCTCGCAGAAAGGCGCTGCAGTTGTTATACCAGATTGATCTGACACAATCTTCACCGGATGAGGCGTGGAGCCGATCAGATGCGAAGGAAGGCCTGACGGCTTCAGCTCAAGAATTTGCCTATACCTTGGTTACAGGTGTAAGACAGTATATTCAGGAAATCGACAAGCTCATTGCTGGTTTCGCGAAAGACTGGTCTATTGAGCGGATGTCGTATGTTGACAGGAATATCCTGAGACTGGCAGTGTATGAATTGAAGTATCTGCCGGACATCCCCGCCAAGGTAGCTGTTAATGAAGCAGTGGAATTGGCCAAGGATTTCAGTGATCTGCAAGCCTCCAAGTTTATTAATGGTGTGTTGGGTACGGTGGTAGATTATCTAGGCAGGAATCCAGATGAGTAAGCATTATTTCTTGGGCATAGATACCAGCAACTATACAACTTCTGCTGCAGTCGTGGATGATCAAGCACGACTAATCGCCAATATCAGGCAGCTGCTGCCGGTTGAGTCCGGTCAAAGGGGCCTTCGCCAATCGGAGGCCTTTTTTTGGCACATAAAACACTCTCCCGTAATTATGGGGCAGGTTGCTGCCCTAGTACCGGATCTCCGCCGGAAACTGAAGGCTGTTGCTGCAAGCCACAATCCGCGCCCGATGGAAGGCTCTTACATGCCTGTTTTTGTGGCGGGTGCAAGTTTGGCCCAGAGTATTGGTTCGCTTCTTAATGTACCATGCTTTTCTTTGTCACATCAGGAGAATCATCTCTGGGCCGGGCTGTTCAGTGCCCGGGGCCCTGATTGTGATCGTTTTCTGGCTCTGCATTTGTCGGGCGGGACTTCGGACGTTTTGGAAGTTGCAGTGACAAGAGAGTTCGGTTTTCAGATCAGGCATTTGGGAGGCAGTTCTGATCTGCATGCCGGGCAGCTGATTGACCGGATTGGAGTGGCAATGGGTCTGCCGTTTCCATCTGGCCCTGATCTGGAAAAGCTGGCATTGGCCAGTGAAACCCCCGTTTCCATTCCCTCCTATCACAATGCAGGCAGGATAAGTTTTTCCGGAGCGGAGGCGGCGGCACTGCGCCTTTTGGCCGAACACAGGGAAAATTCATCTGATGGAATCACAAAAGCGGATATAGCCAAGGCCGTGTTGTTGAACATTGCCCGTACAACAGCGAAACTGCTTCAGTGGGCATCGAAGGTAACCGCCATTGATCGGGTGCTGCTGGTGGGCGGCGTTTGTGCGAATTCTCTTATCAGGGATGATTTGGTCAGGCGCTTGCCTGAGCTGGGGTTGTACTTTGCCGCACCGGAATTCAGCGTGGATAATGCGGTTGGTGCGGCCGTATTCTCGGGGATTGCGGTTAGCGGCCGTTCATATCTGCGTCATGTTTTCTGATCAGGGAGAATACGGTGGATCAGGAGGGGATGCAGATGTGGTATAAGCTTGTAATCGGGGCGGTAGCCGGCCTGATAGCAGGCCATTGGGTAGCGCCGGGCTATGCTGCCTGGGTTTTACTGGGCATGATCCTGGGTGCCTTAACGGACGTGGTGATCAAATCATTCTTCAAAAGCAAACAGCAGACAGAATGAAAGCCGGGCCTTGCCGGCTTTTATTGTGCGTTCTTGGTTGGAGAAGGTATTAACTCATCTGGAGAGAACTTTATTGAGGGAGGGATTTGATGAACCAGCCACAAGTGATTACGGTAAGTGAGCTAACCAAAATGATCAAGGCTTCATTGGAGCAGCCTCAGTTCCACAACATAGCTGTGGAGGGCGAGATCTCCAATTTCAAGCACCATACATCGGGCCATATGTATTTCACCTTGAAAGACGAAACCAGCAGAATCAAAGCGGTGATGTTCCGCAGCCGCAATGCCAGGCTGACGTTCGTTCCCCAGGATGGCGATACGGTAATTGTCATCGGGTCTCTTGGCGTTTATGAACCCAACGGGGAATACCAGATCTATGTGGACCAGATGCTGCCTCAAGGTGTTGGGGCTTTGCATATGCAGTTTGAAGCTTTAAAGCAAAAGCTGGCGCAAGAGGGCTTGTTTGCCGCTGAGCGCAAGCGGAAGCTGCCGTTTTTACCTCGCAAAATTGGGATCATTACCTCGCCAACGGGTGCTGCGGTAAGGGACTGCATCAGTGTAATCCGCAGGCGCTACCCTGCAATGGATATTCTGGTCATTCCTGCTATTGTGCAGGGTGAAGCAGGGCCGCCAAGTATCATAGCGGCGCTCGAGCTAGCCGCTGGCCGCAGCGACCTGGATGTGATCATACTGGCCCGAGGCGGAGGATCAATTGAGGAGTTGTGGAGCTTTAACGACGAGAACGTAGCCCGGGCTATTGCTGCTTGCCCCATACCAGTAGTCAGCGGGGTTGGCCATGAAACCGACTTCACGATTGCCGACTTTGCAGCTGATTTAAGAGCGCCAACGCCTTCGGCTGCGGCGGAGTTAGCTGTCCCGGACTATCGTGATTTGGCCCAGATGGTTGATCAATATATGAAACAGCTGATTATGACTGTGGAAAAAACGCTGCATGAAAAACGTCAGGCAGTGGCTTATCTGACTGAACGGCGGGTGTTTCTCCGGCCTGAGGAGCGCATCCAACGGGAACAGCAGCGCATTGATGAATTGATATCCACTATCAGCAGAATTATGGCACACCGGTTCAGTATTACCAAACAAGCCTTGGAGAACCTCGCCGGCAAGTTGGACAGCCTCAGCCCACTGGCAGTGTTAGCCCGGGGCTATGCGGTATGCCAGAAAATGGACCAAAGTGTGGTTACCGATACCCGCCAGGTCAGCTGTGGAGAGTGGGTTACGGTAAGGCTGAAATCAGGCAGCTTGTTGTGTCAGGTTGAGGAAGGAGGAACGAAAACCCTTGAGTGAACAAGAGATTACTTTCGAAGAAGCCATTAAAGATCTGGAAGAAGTGGTAAGGAAGCTGGAGGACGGGACGGTAAGTCTTGACGAATCTTTGCAGCTGTTTGAAAAAGGGGTTGAATTAGCCCGCCTTTGCCGAGCCAAATTGGATCAGTTTGAGGCCAAAATTGAGATACTGTTGGAGCGGAATGGGGAGTCTGTAACTGAACCCTTTGCGCAAAAGGAGACTGAGTAGGCAATGGAACTCAAGGCATATCTGAAGGAAAAAGCAATGCTGGTGGAAGAGCGGCTTTCTCAGCTGCTGCCCGATGTTACGGTACCACCGGATGTTATTCACAGGGCAATGCGTTATTCATGTCTGGGAGGAGGTAAACGGCTGCGGGCGATTTTAGCGATGGAAGCATGCCGCGCAGTCGGCAAAGAGGACAGCCAGGCATTGGAGTATGCCTGTGCTATTGAGATGATTCATGCCTACTCTTTGGTTCATGATGATCTGCCGGCCATGGATAACGATGATTACCGCCGCGGCAAACTGGCGAACCATAAGGTCTTTGGCGACGGAGTTGCCATCCTGGCCGGCGACGCCCTTTTGACTCTAGCGTTTGAAACATTAAGCAGAATGAAGGGCCCCAATTGTGGACTGGTGATCCGTCTGATTCAGGAAGTTGCGGTTGCATGCGGTTCTCAAGGGCTTGTGGGAGGGCAGGCCGTAGATCTTCAGTCTGAAGGGCATGAAGTCGATGAGCTGACCCTGGAATACATCCACCGCCATAAGACCGGCAAGCTTTTTTTGGCAGCACTAAGGGGCGGAGCTTTAATTGGCGGTGCCAATGACCAACAGTTATCAGCAATTACCTTATATGGTGAAAACCTAGGGTTGGCATTTCAGATTACAGATGATATTCTTGATGTTGCCGGCGACATAGCGAAGCTGGGCAAAGTCACGGGAGCCGATGTCCGGAAAGGCAAATCCACGTATGTGACCCTGCTTGGGCTGGAAGAAGCCAAAAATCAGGCGGTTAAATGCGTGGAACAGTGCAAACGCTATGCAGATGGACTGCCCAATCAGAATATTTTGGCTGAATTGGCTGAATATGTTGTAAACCGGGAATCGTAGAGATTGAAGATCGGCAGAAGATCTGTTATAATGTAATTGAATCTGAGTGAATGACGCAGTATTCTAGTCACCAATTTCATCTCGAAGACGGGCCTAAAAATCCGTTTAAGGGCACATCGATGAAGTCTCTGGTGGTGGCCTTCAACGCCCAGTCGGGGGTTGCTGCTGGGGGTTAAGATAAGAGGGCAATCTACAACGGCATGTAGGCTTTGTCCCTCTTATCACGGAGACCTAAGTTCGTGGTGGTACGGGAGACTGTACCTCTACGGCTTAGGAGTGAACCTATACTCGGTACGCTAACATAGCCCATTCGAACCATGTGCTGTGTATAGAGTAGCCTGCCTTGAGCGGTATTGGGGGGATAGCAGTTGTTAACATGGGTACCAAAGGCCAAGGTATCCACAGCTTGAAACCCGTACTGCAAAAGAGGCTAGAGATGGGCAAATTGGTGTCGAGGAAAACTCCTAGACTGTTTCGTGCAAACGAAGGTGGATTGAGGATTACGGTGTGGACTAAGTGGTAATCTAGCCTTGCCATTGGCGACATGGCAAAAAGATCGGAAAGGGGAAACCGCCGGCTTCGGTGACGAGCTGGAAGATCTTTGGGAAAACCTGCTAGACCTAAGCCACAATCTTTACTCAGTCCGCTGTCATTCACTTATTATTACATATCGCGGGAAAGGGTTTAGATGAAAAAACACCTAAAACGCAGTTTGATTACTGGTGTGACTACTTTTTTAATCTCTGTTTTGATTAACTTCAGCAGTAATGCTGTCCTAGAGTTTTCCCCTCTTGCCATCAGCTTGATACTGCTTTTTTTTATTGTTCTGTTAGGGATTGTCTTTGACATTATCGGTACTGCGGCTGCTTCAGGAGAAGAAGCCCCGTTCCATGCCATGGCTACTGACAAGGTCGCGGGAGCCAAACACAGCATTTGGTTGGTGCGCAGCGCTGATCGAGTCGCGTCTTTTTGCAATGATGTGGTTGGTGATATTGCCGGCACGATCAGTGGGGCGATTGGCGCTGCAATTGTGTTCCGTTTTGCCCTCAACTACCCAGGGATTAGGGAAAGCATTGCCAACACCTTATTGATTGGGTTTGTCACTGCCGTTACTGTTGGTGGGAAGGCTTATGCCAAAAGCTTTGCCATCAACCGATCAACTGATATCTTGCAGGCGGCAGGAAGAGTATTATATGCACTGGAAAGAGTGGGTTTAAGAATAATCGAAACAGACAAAGCTAAGAACCGCAAATAACATCAAAGGGGGCGTACACTACTTGTTGGAGTCAATTCAATCTCCGCAAGATTTACACAAATTAGACTATCAGCAATTGACTGCCCTGGCACAGGAAATCCGCGACAAGATCATTACTACGGTAACACATACAGGTGGGCATTTGGGTGCCAATCTAGGTGTGGTGGAACTGACCATTGCTCTACACTCAGTGTTCAACAGCCCTGAGGACAAGATCATCTGGGATGTGGGGCATCAATGCTATCCCCATAAATTGCTGACCAACAGATACCACAATTTTGGTACTTTGCGGCAGTTAGGCGGCATTTCCGGCTTTCCGGTCCCGGAAGAAAGCCCGCACGACATATTTCGCGCCGGACACAGTTCAACTTCAATTTCAGCAGCTCTTGGCATTGCCATTGCCCGTGATCTGAACCAAGAAAGCTTCAAGGTGGTGGCCGTTATCGGGGACGGAGCTCTCACAGGAGGAATGGCTTTTGAGGCACTGAATCACGCCGGCCAGCTGGGTGTCGATTTGGTAGTAGTCTTGAACGACAACGCCATGTCCATCGCCAAAAATGTCGGGGCCATGAGCAACTACTTGAACAGGCTCCGCCTTGATCCAACTTTGCACAAGGCCAGGTCCGAGTTGGAGAGTTTTATCAGGAGGATCCCGGCGATTGGAGGCCCCGCCAGCCGCTTGGGTTCATCGTTGAAAGATGCAGTTAAGAGCCTGCTGCCGGGCCAGCTGTTTGAAGAATTGGGCTTTGCCTACTTTGGCTCTTTTGACGGCCACAACATCAGACAGCTGCAGCGGGCGCTGCAGGATGGGATCAGACGGGGCGGGCCGGTCTTGATCCATGCCATTACACAGAAAGGCAAGGGTTTCACTCCAGCCGAAGAGAACCCTATCCAGTACCACGGTTTGGGCCCCAATTTCGGCAGTGCAGAGCCGGAACAGGGGTATGAACGAGCTGTCAGTTTCAGCAATGCGTTTGGGACAGCTCTGGTCAAACTGGCCAAGACTGAACCTAGAATTGTGGCAATCACTGCGGCAATGCCCGATGGTACCGGATTGACAGAATTTTCCAGGGCTTTTCCGGAGCGGTTCTTTGATGTAGGGATTGCTGAACAGCATGCCCTGACTTTCGCGGCAGGGTTGGCAGTTCAGGGGATGCGTCCGGTGGCAGCCATTTATTCAACATTTTTGCAGAGAGGCTATGACCAGATTCTCCATGATATCTGCCTTCAGGATTTGCCGGTCGTGATTGCAATCGACCGCAGTGGAGTTGTTGGTGAGGATGGGCCCACCCATCATGGCATATTTGATTTGAGCTACTTGAGCCATATCCCAAACCTGATTATACTGGCTCCGAAAGATGGTGCAGAACTGGAAGCCATGCTGAAATGGGCTTTGCAGCAGGAGCACCCAGTGGCGATCCGTTACCCGAAGAGTGAGACTAAGATGGATCCGAGCCTGAGTTTTGATCCTGCCAGAATGATCGGCAGCGAGCTTTTGGCCGAAGGAGAAGACTGTGTGATCCTGGCTGTGGGTACCCTGGCGCATGCGGCGGTGGAAGCAGCCGCTCTACTGCAGCCGGATATCGCCTGCAGGGTGGTGAACATGCGTTTGTTGAAGCCACTGTCCGAAAAGGCCCTGGATCACCTGACCAAGGGTACCGATCTGGTGTTTACGCTGGAAGACAATGTGGTTGTGGGAGGCTTTGGCAGTTGGGTGGCAAAATTCTATGCTGCGTCAGGCCGAAAACGAGTGATCACCTTCGGTTATCCGGATCAGTTTGTTCCCCAGGGTACGATTGGGGAACTGCATGAGATTTACGGCCTGACACCGGCGAAAATTGCCGCCGCCGTCCGCCGGCATCTCCAAGCCCACTTGGAATACAGCAGGAGTTGATGAAAGCAGATCATGGGATATCAGAAAAAGCGTATCGACCAGCTTCTGGTGGAGAAAGGGCTTTTTCCATCCAGGGAACAAGCCCGGCGGTCGATTATGGCAGGGTTGGTCTACGCTGACAATAAAAAGATCGAGAAACCCGGTACCGCCGTTGATTCCCGGGTAAATATCGAAATCAAGGGCAGCCTTCATCCTTATGTAAGCCGCGGCGGCTTGAAGCTGGCGAAAGCCCTGGAGGTTTTTCATGTTGATGTCCAGGGTGTGATTGCCATCGATGTAGGAGCCTCCACCGGGGGGTTTACCGACTGCCTTCTGCAAAACGGTGCCGCAAAGGTATATGCTGTGGATGTGGGGTACGGGCAGTTGGATTGGAAGCTGAGGAATGATCCCAGAGTTGTGGTGATGGAACGTACGAATATCCGCTACCTTACCAAGGACAAGCTTGATCAATTGGCGGATTTGGCAGTTGTTGATGTTGCCTTTATCTCATTAACCAAGTTTTTTGCCGGTTTGCTTGATTTGCTTACCGATGCGGGACAAATCATTGCACTGATCAAGCCTCAGTTTGAAGTGGGCCGGGAGCTGGTGGGCAAAAAAGGAGTGGTCCGGGATCCTGGAGTTCATCGCCAGCTGCTGCTTGAATTGCTGGGGCAGCTGCAGGAATTTGGCGCCGGCTTGATGAATATCGACTATTCTCCGATCCTGGGCCCGCAGGGGAATATTGAGTATTTGGCTTATTTTGGCAAGCAGGCTTCTGTCATCGATCATGCTCAACTGGTTGAACAGACTCTCAGGGCCGTGGCCAAGGATTCTGAGCTGAACAAGTGGGGGTGGCAAGGCTGATTAGAATTGGCATTATACCTCATATAGGTAAAAAACTGGCGCTATCATTGACGCAAGAGGTTGTTGGTTTTCTGGAGGCGCAGGGTGCCGTGCCTTGGCTGGATCCAAAGGCTGCACAGCTGATCGGCCGAGGGGATCTTGCTTGGCAGGATGGACAGGTCTCAGATTTGGATGTCCTCCTGGTGCTGGGAGGGGATGGTACACTTTTGAGGGCGGCTCGGGATGCCGCGGAATATGATCTGCCGATTCTTGGTGTCAACGTCGGCCATTTGGGGTTTCTTACCGAGTTGGAAACTGATAGGCTGGAGTTTGCCCTCACAGCCTTGATTAACAAGGAATACAGTATTGAGGAACGAATGTTTATAATGTGCAGAATCATCCGTGATGGTAAAGCAGTAGCCAGTTACCGGGCTTTGAATGACGCAGTGATCGCCCGCGGCACATTTGCCCGGATCATTCAAGTCCGCACCTTTGTGGATAATCAGCCTGTAGTGGACTATCAGGCTGACGGCATCATTGTAGCCACCCCAACCGGTTCCACAGCCTATTCACTGTCTGCCGGCGGGCCGATTGTGGAACCGCAATTGGACTGCTTGATTATTACACCGATCTGTCCTCATACTTTGGCCGCCCGCTCAGTAGTTGTTCATCATGACGCAGTTGTAAAGGTGATTGTGGAAGCCAGCCATAAAGACATCATGCTGACCATTGACGGGCAATCCGGTTTTCCTCTGCAGAGCCATGATCAGGTGGAGGTGGCCAAGGCCGATGTCAAGGCTAAATTTGTCAAGCTTAAGGAACGGAATTTCTTCACGATTCTCAATAGCCGGTTAAAGACAATCACGAGCAGAAAGGAATACGACCAGTGAAAAGCAAGCGCCAACACTATCTTTTACAACTGATCCAGGAACGGGATATTGAAACCCAGGAAGAATTGATGGTTTATCTGCATCATACCGGGTTTAAGGTTACTCAGGCTACCGTGTCCCGTGACATTAAAGAGCTGCGGTTGGCAAAAGTACCCGACGGCAAAGGAGGGTATAAGTATGCCCTGCCTCAGGGCACAGTGAAGGGAGATTTGAATCGGCGCGCCCGCCGTGTTTTTGAAGATTATGTCCGGGGGATAGATTTTAGCGGAAATCTCTTGATTATCAAGACATATCCCGGAGGGGCCAATGCGGTGGCGGCAGTCCTTGATGACCTTAAGTGGGAAGGCGTGATTGCCTCATTGGCCGGCGATGATGTGATTTTCCTGGTAGTCCGCACCGAAGGAGAACAGAATCAAAAAAGGCCAAAGGGGATTGCCGGAGAACTGTACCGGAAACTGGAAGAATTGCTTTATGGACAATGAGGTGGAGCACCGTGCTGAAGGAACTGCAGATTAGAGACTTTGCCCTAATCGAGCATGTTCATTTATCATTCTATGAAGGCTTTAGTGTGCTGACCGGAGAAACCGGAGCAGGAAAATCAATCATCATTGATGCCTTAAGCCTGCTTTTGGGTGCACGGGCATCGTTGGAAATGATCCGCACAGGCAGTGAGCGGGCGTTGATCGAAGCAGTGTTCACAGTACCGGAAACGGCCTTCCCAGTGCTTTCCGATTGGGGGATTAGTTTTGATTCCGAGCTGATTGTCAGCCGTGAGATTCACCGCAGTGGGCGCAACCGCTGTTGGCTCAACGGCAATCTGGCTTCGGTAAACCAACTTTCACTTCTCGGCAGGCACTTGGTTGATATCCTCGGCCAGCATAATCATCAAAGTCTGCTTGATGTCCCGCGCCATTTGGACATGCTTGATGCCTTTGGAGGGGTCGGAATCCAAAACCTGCGCCAAATTGTCAAGAGCTGGTACGAAAAGTATGTGCTGGTAAAGAAAGAAAGAGAGCGCCTGCAGAATCAGGAGCGGGAACGTTTGGTACGCATTGATTTGCTGCAGTTTCAGATTAATGAAATAGACCATGCACAGCTGGAAGTTGGGGAGGAGGCAGAGCTGCTCCGCCGGCATCAACGCCTGGCCAATATTGAGCGGATTACCACAACGGCCGAGAGTGTTTATGCCAGGCTGCAGGAGCATACCGATCAGCCTCCGCTGTATGATCAGCTTGCACAAGCCGTCAGTGAGCTTGAATCGTTAGCCCGTTTTGACCCGGAAATCACTTCCATATCCGAATTGTTCCACCAGGCCTTGGTTCAGCTCGAGGAAGGTTCCCGGGACTTGCGTCAGTACATGGAGGGGTTTGATCGCGATCCTCACGCACTGGAGCAGATTGAAAACCGATTAGCGCTGTTGAGGGCCTTGAAGCGCAAGTATGGTGAATCCGAGGAAGCCATCTTGGCTTATGCCGAGCAGATTAAAAAGGAGCTGGCAGTACTTGAAGAGAGCGAGATAACGATTGAGAAACTGAAGGCGGACGAAGATGCCCTCAGCGCAGAATTGGCCCTTCTCTGCAGCGATCTGCGGCAAAAAAGGCATGAGTGTGCAAAGGTTATGGAAAAACAGATTGAGAAACACCTGGCTGATCTGAATATGGAAGGAACCAGGTTTGAAGTAAGGTTTGCCGATCAGCCCTTGGATGAAACAGGGATTGATGCGGTGGAGTTTATGATTTCGCCAAACATCGGCGAGGAGCTTAAACCATTGGCTAAAATTGCATCAGGTGGCGAGATGTCCCGGATTATGCTGGCACTGAAGAACTGCCTGGTGGAGATTGATCGGATCCCCGCTTTGGTTTTTGATGAAGTGGACAGCGGAATCGGAGGGAGGACAGCCCGCAGTGTTGCCCAGAAACTTCGCAATCTCAGCAAGGAGTCTCAGGTATTTGTGGTGACACACCTGCCTGTTGTTGCCAGCTTTGCCGAGCACCATTACTATGTGGAAAAACGAGAAAAGGACGGCAGGGCCAGTGTGTCCGTAACTATGCTGGATCAGGAGGAAAGAATCGAAGAATTGGTCAGGATGCTTGGCGGCCAAGCCGGTCAAAAAGCGACTGCAGCCCATGCCAAAGAGCTGTTGAAACAGGCAAATACCAGCTAGTTCCTGAAATAAACTTATCCAACCCGGGTACGATACAAGCAAATGATGTTGCGAGGGGAGTATCCGGGTGTGAAAAAAAGGTACAACTGGTTGTTGCTGATACCTGCATTAGTCGTATTTGGCCTGCTTTCCACCATGCCGCTGGCAAGCATGGCGGGAATCCCGGGTGATATTAGGTTGTTTCCCGGGACTGAACTGTCGCTATCTGTACAGCTGCCGTTTTGTCTCGTTGATGGAGCAGGTTTGAACGTCCCCACCTCGGAGGGGAAGTTTTTTTTCCGGGCGGACCAGGTCGGTAAGCAGTATTATCAACTGCGCCTGTTTGGATTTATCCCCGTGCGCGACTTGGTGGTTGATGTTGTCCCGGAGGTGCTGCTCTTTCCCGGCGGCCATTCCATAGGGGTGATGGTCAACCCTATCGGACTGGTGATCAGCCGCATAGTACCGGTAAGGGGTATAGATGGCGGAGAGTATTACCCGGCGGCTGACGCCGGGTTGCAGCCCGGTGATGTGATCATATCCATCGCAGGCAGAAATGTCACCCAGCCCGAGCAAGTCGGCCAAATCGTTAACGAACTAGCTCCTCAAGCCTCGACCCTCACCATTGAGCTTCACCGGAATGGCCAGCGCCTGACTGCTGAGGTCACCCCGGTTTTGTCGGTGCAGGACGATTTAAGGGGCGCCCAGCGGCAGGTGTACCTGTTGGGCGTGTTTTTGGAGGATCCCGCCAGTGGAGTGGGGACACTGACCTTCTTTGACCAAGCAGGTAGGTATGGGGCTTTAGGCCACACAATTACAGATGGGCTGGGCAGAGGTGTGGAGATTAGCAGCGGCAGCATAGTCAGCGCAAGTATCCAGAGTGTCAAGCAGGGAATTCGGGGCTTGCCCGGCGAGAAGCTGGGTGTGTTTGTGGATCAAGCTGTAATCGGCTCTATCGAAAAGAACTCAAAGTTTGGCATCTTTGGCATGCTTGTTGCCAGACTGCATAATCCTTATTTCATGGAGCCGATTCCGATTGCGTTTAACCATGAAGTCAAGCCCGGCCCCGCAAAAATCTACACAGTAATTGACGGGGAGCAGATTCAAGAGTTTGATGTGGAGGTCACCAAAATCTACCGTCAGTCTCAGCCGGATGACAAAGGGATGATTTTGCGGGTGGTCGATCCTGAGCTTTTAAGCAAAACAGGCGGCATCATCCAGGGCATGAGCGGCAGCCCGATTGTCCAGAACGGCAAACTGATCGGAGCGATCACCCATGTGTTTGTCAACGATCCACGGATGGGTTACGGTGGATTTATCGAGTGGATGGTATATGAATCGGGGATCGGTACTGCCGAGCCCACCAGGCAAGTGTTGACAGCTGCTTGTTAACGTCATTCCAGATTGGGAGGTGCCCTTAGTTGATCAAGGTTGCGCTCCGTGATGATGACTGGGAATTCTGCAGCGCTTTCCTTGACGAACTGGAAAGCGAGCCTGAGATCGAGCCTCACCTGGCGGCAACCGATGAAGGCTTTCTGGAACTGGTAGCGGGCAAGTATCCAGATGTGGCGGTTCTCGATTGTATGCAGCCAATTGAACGGGGGATGGGCCTTGTTCAGAAAACCATGAGGCTGCAGCCGCAGACTAGAGTCCTGGTCATATCAAGAATCGCAGATGATCACTTCGTTACAGGCTTGAGTGAGCTGGGAACAGCCTATTACCTTATTAAGCCGTTTGAACCAAGGGCCTTGATTGCCAGGATCAAATGGATTCATTATTACCTGGGCAGCGGCTTTGACCCCCTCTACGGACGCAACCGGGGCCCCATGCGGCAGTTCTTAGCCGGTTATCTGGCCAATCTCGGCATCCCGCCCAACTACAAAGGCCACCGCTACCTGATTGATGCCATCTTGCTGGCCAGTCAGGATCACGCTTGGCTGAACGGAATTACCAAAAGGCTTTATCCGGCTGTTGCCCGCAGCAACCATACGGGGGCCGGCCATGTAGAGCGGTCGATTCGCTACGCAATAGATGCGGCATGGACAAAAGGTGATCTTGAACAGCTTCAAAAGCTTTTTCCATATGCGATTGATCCCGCCAGGGGCAAGCCTACCAACTCTACTTTTATTGCCAAAATGGCAGATATTATAAACATGACGTTTTCTCTCCCATGATTAAACCTGCAGTTAATGGTCAATATTAGAAAGGACGAGGAGCCTGTTCTTCGTCCTTTAAGCATTTTATAGGGGTGCTGCCATGGATTACAGTGGCAAAGCAAGGTTAGGCCGGAAAACAAAGGATTTGGCCAAACATTTGCAACCACGCGAGATAGCCGTCATCGATCACCCGGATCTTGACGCCCTTGGAGCACAGCAGCTTGCCGATTGTGGAATCAGTGTCGTGCTCAACGCTGCCGATTCCATCACCGGCCGCTACCCAAACTTGGGCCCAAAGCTGCTGATGGAAAGAGGGGTTACCCTCATTGACCGGTTGGGTGAGGCAATTTTTGCATCGATCAACGATGGAGAGTTGCTCCAGGTCATTAATGAAAACGTATATCGCAACGATGCCTTGCTTGCCAGCGGGCGTTTGGTGACAGTTGAAATCGTTGATCAACTCATGGAACAAGCCCGTAAAAACCTTGACCGGGAAGTATCCAAGTTTGTAGACAATACCATTGCCCATATACAGAAAGAAAAACACCTGATCCTCGACAACGTGATCATACCCAAGGTTCGGGTCAACCTTGCGGGCAGGCATGTTGTTGTGGTGGTGCGGGGAGCGGGTTACAGGGCTGATTTGGAAGCCATCGGATCATATATCGAGGACATGAACCCGGTACTGATCGGTGTTGACGGGGGAGCGGATGCTCTGCTGGAATTCGGCCTCAAGCCTGACTTGATCATTGGTGACATGGACAGCATTACGGAGACGGCTCTTGGATGCGGTGCCGAAATTTTGGTTCATGCATACCAGGATGGGAAAAGCCCGGGAGCAAGAAGACTGAGTGCATTGAATGTTGACTACAAAGTGTTCCCGGCACCAGGCACCAGTGAAGACATTGCTTTGCTGCTCGCATATGAACTGGGGGCCAAGCTGATTGTCGCTGTAGGGCTGCATTCCAACCTGATCGATTTTTTGGAAAAAGGCAGGCCGGGAATGGCTTCCACGTTTTTGACGAGAATGAAGGTAGGTTCGGTTTTGGTTGATGCCAAAGGCGTTAGCCAGCTTTATACGGGTAAAGCTGGGCTTTTGCACGTTCCTTTACTGATCGCAGCTCTAATACCGGTAATTCTGCTGCTGGCCCTGGCAACTTCCTGGCGGGACTTAATCAGACTGCTGTGGTTGGAGCTGAGGCTGTTCTTAGGAGGATTGTGACCAGATGCACATTGGCTTTAGATATCATGTTGCAACATTGGTGGCTGTGTTTTTCAGCCTGTTTCTGGGAATCCTGGTAGGAAGTATCCTCTTTCAGGACGATTTACTGGTTCAAGAGCAAAACAGTATTATCAATGAGCTCGAAGACAGGTTTAATCAACTGCAGGCCCGGACAAAAGATTTTCAAGCAAACCTCAAGCAGGCTGAACTGAGGGAAGCACTGATTCTAGAGGGTTGGGATTTGATCCGCCATGCTTTAATTGCTGATCGGCTGTCCGGACATCAGGTGGTTTTGTTCGCCGACGGAAAAGAAGCCTGGCCGGCCGCAAGATTGACAGCTGCCTTGGAGGCTGCAGGTGCCCGGGTGGCCGGTACAATCATGCTGCCATCGACAGTTGGTGGCCTTGAGCCGCTGTATGCAGAGTTGGGCGCCTTGGATCTTCACCGGCCAATTGCCGTGATCTGGATTGGGGATCAGTGTTCCGATGCAGCAAAACAGGGCGTTGACTATCTGCGGAGGATGGATTGGCAGATCTGCATCCTCCACCCATACGGCTCCAATCCTGGTCTCGCGGCGTGGGCTCAAGATGCTTTGATAATCAATATTGGTGATCTGTTCTTGGGCGAGTTGGCAATGGTTTGGGGATTGGGCGCAGGCTCGACAGGAACCTACGGGTACGGAGATGCGGCAGTTGCCCTAGTACCAGGATTGGAATCGGAGTGAAGCGCTCATGAAAGTCACCGCTTTGATTCCCGCCTACAATGAAGCAGAACGGATTGGCGAAACAATTGAGGCTGTTGCCAAGATTGAAGGTGTAGGCCGGATTGTTGTGATCAATGACGGTTCTACCGATGCAACAGCCCAGATCGCTTTGAACTATCCAGTGGAGCTGATTAATCTGCCCGACAACCGGGGCAAAGGCGAAGCGCTCAATGCCGGCTGGCAGGCCTATCCGGCCGATATTTACCTGTTGGTCGATGCCGACTTGCGTTCCAGTGCTGTTCATGTTCGGTCTTTGTTGGAACCGCTGCTGGATAACCAAGCGGATATGAGTATAGCCGCTGTCGGCAAGGAACAAAGCGATTCTGGAGCCGGGATGGGTTTCGGAATTGCCAAGGCAGTTGCAGGGTGGGGGATCAAGTGTCTTACCGGGCGCGAGATGCGCAGCCCGCTGTCGGGGCAGCGGGCTGTCCGCCACCGGGTGTTGGCTGATTGCGGCGGCTTCGCTTCAGGCTTTGGAGTAGAAGCAGCCTTGACCATTAGTGCCTTGCGCAAAGGTTATCGGGTAGTGGAGATTGACTTGCCTATCACACACCGGGCGTCGGGCCGCAATTGGGCCGGCTTTTGCCACCGCGGCAGGCAGTTGTGGCAGATAGGAAGAGTTCTCATTCGAGCTTGGAGGCATCGATAGAGGTGTACTGGCCAATTGTGTTATCAGCTGCTGTCTATGCCAGTACGGTGTACTTGACACCGTTGCTAATCAAGATGATTAGGCCGAGGCTGACCGCCCATAATTACCAAAATTTGGAAGTTCCAGTGGGTTTGGGTTTGGTTTTCAGCCTGACGATAATTCCAGCTGTAATCATGCTGCTGTTTACCGGGGAAATCCCGCTGCAGCAGGGAACGATTGCCATCATTACTGTGCTGGGATTTGCTTTCTTGGGCTTAATAGACGATACCCTTGGTAGCCGTGATGCACAGGGCTTTTTGGGCCATTTCCGTACCCTTAAGCACGGTTATTTGACAACCGGAGCCCTCAAAGCGGCTTTCGGGATGATTGTGAGTGTGTTGGCCGCCGCTGCCAGTTCCAGTGGGGCGGCAAACATCATGTTGAACGCATTGAATATGGCTTTGTGGGCCAATTTCACAAACCTTTTGGATGTACGGCCCGGCCGGGCCGGAAAGTTCTTTCTGCTGACGGCAGTGCCTCTGGCCGCCGCTGGATCGTATTCTCAGGTTGCCCTCTTGGCATTTGGCAGCGTACTAGGCTATTTGCCTTGGGATCTGGGAGGAGAAGCCATGATGGGAGATGTAGGATCCAATGTCTTGGGGGCTATTATTGGGCTGGAGCTGATGAACGTTTCGGTTTTGGCAAAGCTTGCCATTCTCGTGGTCTTGGTTGGGATTCATGTCTATGCGGAGAAGGGCTCCTTAACAAGCATTATTGAACAAACCCCACTGTTGGAGTATCTTGACTCGTTAGGGCGTAAGGACTTGCGCCGGCAGTAAATTGCAGGTATCTTTGCTGTTACGGAGAATTATTAACTCACCCCCGCCATCGGAGGTGAGTTAGTTGCAGTATGACAGTGCTTTTTTTATGCCGAATGGGCCTCTGGCCAGCTTGGATGGCTACGAGTACCGGGATCAGCAGCAAAAAATGGCTGATCTTGTCTACAGGACATTGACCAAGGGCCATATCGGCTTGATTGAGGCAGGCACAGGGACAGGCAAATCCCTTGCCTACCTGTATCCAGCCGTTTGTTTTGCCAGGGTAAAGGGCGAAAAGGTTGTTGTGTCCACCAATACGATTAACCTGCAGCAGCAGCTGTTGGAAAAGGATCTCCCCATCTTGAGAAAACTGGGCTGCAAGTTCAATGCGACAGTGGTCAAGGGCTGGAACAACTACCCGTGTTGGCTTAGATTGAAGGAATGCCAGGGGCAGTTGGGGCTGGATTACGATGATTCCCAAGCGCTGCTTGAATTGGAGGGCTATCTGAAACAGGAAGCGCTTAACGAAATAGACAGGGCTTTTGATGGATTGGCACCGGACCTTAAGGAACAGATCCAAGCCGAATCAGATCTGTGCGGCAGGAACAAATGCAGTTTCTTCAACCAATGCCCGGTATTTATCAACCGCCGCTTGGCGGAAACAGCTGATATCATTATTGTCAATCACCACTTACTCCTGGCTGATATTGCCATTCGCCAAGTTGTGGGTTGGCAGGACCAAGTTGTCTTACCGCCCTATAGCCATATAGTGGTGGATGAAGCCCATCATTTTGAGGATGTTGCCACCGAGCATTTCAGCGTTCAGCTCTCACTGCTGAGAATCAGGCGTTTGCTTGGGTTTTTGCACCGGCCCCACGGCAGGAATCGTGGGATTCTGGCAGCTTTACGGGCACGAATGGGCCTGGATAATCAAATTGAAGGCGATGAGCTTGTCACTGTTTTGGACTGGCAGCTGCTGCCGCAGTTGAGGATCGTTGACGAGGCTGCTGCCGCGTTTTTCCAAGCTTTAGAAGCCGATTTCTTTGCACACCAATCGGAATCGGAAGCCGTCCCAATTCCCTACAGAGGCTTGGAGACACCGCTGCTGCTTGATTGTTATGACCGTTTTCATAGTGCATTGGCTGCTTTGGCATCACAACTCGGCAAGTTGGCTTCTCTGCTTGAAGCGGATCTGGGAGAGCAGTTAAAACCTTATCAAAAGCGCGTGGAAGCAGTGATTGCCGATCTGGAGTTCTTGATGGAAGCAGATGACGGCAGTTATGTTTACTGGGTCAAGAAACAGCCCAAACAGCAAGGCTGCCTGCTGCAATCAGCGCCGATACATGTTGGTACCCAATTAAGAGAGCACCTGCTTTTTCAAGTCAAGTCGGCCATCTTTACCAGCGCCACTTTGACTGTCAACCAGGATTTTGCATATTTCTGCGACAGTATTGGCATCAGCGGGAGTGAACAGTGGGACATAGCCAGTGCCATATTTGAATCTCCCTTTGATTACGAAAACCAAGTCTACCTGGCAGTCGTAAAGGATATGCCGCCGCCTGATCGACCGGGGTTTGTCCCTGAACTGGTGGGACATCTGGAGCCTATCCTGGATCTGACTCAAGGCCGCGCCTTCATTCTTTTTACGTCATACTCAATGCTTAAGCAAACCCTCGAGGAAATGGTGAAGCGGGAGCTTCACCGCCGCTTCCTGATCCTGGCACAGGGGGAAATGTCCCGCGCAGAAATGTTGGAGCAGTTCCAGGCCAATTCAGGTGCAGTCCTCCTTGGCACTGACAGCTTTTGGGAAGGGGTGGATGTGGCAGGCGATGCCTTGTCTGCAGTGATTATTACCAGACTGCCGTTTAAGGTACCTACGGATCCGATTGTAAAAGCCCGCAGTGAGCAGCTGCAGGAAAGCGGGATCAATCCATTTATGCATTATTTCCTGCCGCAGGCTGTCTTAAAATTCAGGCAAGGGTGCGGCCGCCTAATCCGGACAAGAACGGATCGGGGGCTGATTCTCATCTGTGACCACCGGATCATGGAACGAAGCTACGGTAAGCTTTTTCTAAAGTCCCTGCCCAAGTGCCCTGTCCACTATGCAAGCCTGCAGGAGATTGAACGGAGGCTTAAAGCCTGGTATTGACATTTTCCGTACAACGGGGTTAAGGCATGATTTGAGGTAAATACATGTTATTTACCTCTTTTTTTTTGAATATGAATACATGAGGAGGAGATCAGGATGCGCATTTACACATTCAAGCTCAACCTTGCTCATGTATTGCTATTTGGAGTTTTTTTATTAATCGTGTTCAGTATTTACCATGAAACCATTCAGCCAATGATTGCTCACGTGATCAGTGTGATGTCCAACCGCTTAGTGCCAATCTACGCTGTCAGCACTGAAGCCAAGAAGCTCGCCATTTCTTTTGATGCTACCTGGGGGACTGATTTGACAGAGGAGATTCTGGATATTTTAAGGCAGCATCAGGTTAAAACCACATTTTTCCTGGCAGGTTACTGGGTTGACAAATACCCCCACTATGTAATCCGCATCGCGGAAGAAGGGCATGAGATTGGCAACCACAGCTATTCGCACCCGCATATGAACAACCTTGGCTTTGAGGGTGTTGTCAAGGAACTGGAACGGAACCATGCCATGATTTATGAGCTGACCAGGCAGAATTCATTCCTTTTCCGCCCGCCTTTTGGCGAATACAACAATACCGTGATCAAGGCAGCTGATTCTCTAGGTTACTATACAATCCAATGGTCCGTTGATTCGCTGGATTGGAAAAATACGACGGCTGATCAGATTTACCAAAGGGTGATGAGCAAAATTGAGCCGGGGTCTATTGTCCTGTTTCACAACGCAGCTCCGGAAACACCCCGGGCTTTGCGCCGGATCCTTCCGGAACTGATTGCTCAAGGATATGAAATCGTCCCTGTTGGTGAATTAATCTACCGAGAGAACTATTATATTGACCATAATGGGATTCAGCATTGGCGGAAAGGGGAGCAGCCTCATGGCTAGAGATTTTTGGTTCTCCCTGGTGATCACCAGGAAAAAACTGATGCTCATGGCCGCTGTGGTCGCAGTTGTTCTGCTGATTCTTGGAAGCCTAACCATGTATGATTCTATTATCCGGTGGATTCATGGGGTCAAGCCGGGAGTCAAGATTGCCGGCCAAGATGTGGGCGGGATGTTGAAAAATGAATTGTATGATACAGTCCTTAAGCTTAGTGCCACAGCAGCCGTTGAGGCAAGGAATGCCAGTTATGATTGGCAAAATGGCCAAGTCAGCCCTGAACGGGTAGGCCGGGTGATTGACATTAATGCCACAATTGATTTGATTATGAATGCTTCGGCAAACACTCTGCTGAACCTGGTGACAGTCCCCGTGATACCATCGATCACCCAAGCCAATTTCACACCCTACTACCGAGGCCCGGCTGACCAACCCTTTGTTAGCCTGATGATCAATGTTGATTGGGGACATGAAGTTATTCCAGCCATGCTGGAGGTGTTTAAGCAGTATGAAGTGGCTACAACATGGTTTCTAACTGGAACCTGGGCTGAAAAGTATCCGGGTTTGGCTGCGGCGATCGCATTGGCGGGCCATGAAATCGGCAACCACGGAGGTTGGCATGGAATGGCGAGCGAGATGACGCGCGATCAAATCCAGGATCTGATCTTGACTGGCGAAGACAAGATTATGGATATTACAGGGCAAAAGCCAATGCTGTTCGCTCCTCCTGCCGGTGATTACAACAAGGAGACGGTGGCGGTTGCGGCTGAGCTTGGGTACAAGACGATTCTGTGGACGATTGATACCGTTGACTGGCAGCGCCCGGCTCCAACGGTGATTATTGACAGAGTGGTCACCCGGATTCAAAATGGAGCTTTTGTCCTGATGCATCCCACCGAGCCGACGCTGCAGGCCCTGCCGCTCATCATTGAGCAGCTGCATAAACGAGGCTACAGCATAGTGCCGGTATCACAGATTTTGAACAATTAAAGAGAGTTCCGCAAAAAACTTGCTTTGCGGAACTCTTGTCTGCCGGGAACTGGTTTATTTCAGTGTTGTGTCGATCACATTCCAAATGCCGGGATCCTCCTGGCCTAGCCGCCATAGGGCTATGCCGTGCAGTCTGTATTGGTTTGCCAGTTCCAGTTTGTATTTGATGCTGTAGCGGTTTTCAAACCAGACTTGGCGGCCATTGCCGTAGCTGAAATAGGGAACCTTGTGCTCCTTATGCCACCGGATGTGTGCTCCTTCGGCAGCAGCCAACTGCATGGTCTGATCGTAGGTCAAAGCAGATGCGATGCCGGATTTGGGCCAATCGTAGCCGTAGTTGGGGATACCCAATACGATCTTGCCTGCCGGGACTTGGGTTGTTGCAAACTTGACAACCGCTTCCACCCAATCGATTGAGGCAATCGGGCCTGCCGGCCCAGTGCGGTAATGCTGGTCATAGGCCATGATCACCAGTTGATCAACATGCTTGCCCAACTCTGCATAATCATAGGCTCCGGAAAAGCCATGAGCAGGATCATCGGCTGTCTTCGCCGGTATTGCCATGGTAACTTTCAGGCCTTCTTCGTGCAAAGCACTGCTCAACTCGGCAACAAAATCAGTCAAGGCTTGCCGGTGTGATGGGGGGATGTTTTCCAGGTCAAGGTTGACTCCAGTAAGCCCCCAATCTTTGAGTGTTGAACGGATTTGATTGATAGCCCTGGCACGGGCTAGATCATTTTCCAATAGCGCAGAAACAATCCTGCTGTCAAAACTGCCGTTAAACATGTTATGAATCAGCGCATAGGTCTCAATCCTGCGGGTACCGGCAAACTGGAGCACCTGAGCCAATGATTCCGGGTCGAAGTCTGCATGTAGATCGCCATAGCTGTCCAAGCCCCAACTCCACGGAGCGATTCCAGTCAAGGAATTGCTGTTTTGAATCAAACTGTTGTATGAAGCGGTATCCAAAAGGTAATAGCCGAGCACAGCTTTGTCATGCAGCTTTGCAGCTGTGTTTTGCTGTGCAGTGTTTTGATCTGGCAAAAGAGACTGGTTAAGGGCAGGGCCCTGACCGCCACTAAGAATAGTGGTCAGATAAAACAGCAGTGTCAGAACGGGAATCAGAATGTTCTGATTCACAGGCGCCCTCCTCTCTGGTTAAGGATAATGATAACTACTAGTATAGTAGCATAGCTGGCAGATCAGTACAAAGAACAAAACATGGCTGTTCAGGCAATTGTTGGATTGGCTGTTCATCTTTGCATACGCATTGCATAGAATAGCAATGCTCGGAATTCTCACTGGGTGGAGCTGGTTGGTGTGCGATATTCCGATTTGGCCGGGAAAGAAATCGTGTGCTTTGATGAGGGAATCCGCCTTGGTGTTGTCAATGACACTGATTTAATCATCAACACCAAAACCGGTGTTGTCGATTCGATTATCATCCCTTACGGCAAGAGTTGGTTTCACAAAAGGATGATAGTCGTCCCTTGGCAGGGCATCAAAAAAATTGGAAGAGACTTGATCATTGTTGATTTGACAAAGGCTCAGGACTATGAAGATATTGTCCGCAGACTTGATTTAGAATAATTTGCCCTCTTTGATGGGTAGAATAACGGTGTACCCATTTCAGGAAAGGGGGATTAGATAGTTGTCGACAGTAATAGGGGTATTCAATCAAACTGAAGCTGCAGAAAAGGCAGTGAAAGCGTTACGAGAAAAGGGATTTACAGAGAACGAAATCTCAATCATTGCCAAAGAACAAGGCAAGGCAAAAAAGAGCGACATGGAAGTCGGCGGAGAATTCGGCACCAATGAAAACATTGCTGACGGTACGGCATGGGGAGGTGCTTTAGGTGGGCTTGCGGGTATTCTGGCCGGTGTAGGGGCACTGGCGATACCTGGCATTGGCCCAATTGTAGCTGCCGGGCCTTTGGCAGGAGCTCTTTCGGGGGCAGTAACAGGTGGGATTGCCGGTGGTCTAATCGACTTGGGCATTCCCGAGGAACGAGGCCGGGAATATGAACAAAAACTAAAGGCAGGAGGCATTCTGGCTGTAATTGAGACGAGCGGTGACAAAGCCAATGAGGCCAGTGCCATCTTGCGCCGCAATGGCGCTCGAGACGTGGAGTGCCACGGTGGTGAAAACAACTAAAGGTGAGAAAAAAGGGACTGCAGCCGCAGTCTCTTTTTCCAATCAGCAGGATTTTCCTGAACCGATCCAGAAAAATGGATCATTTCAGGTGAGGTGGAGATAGGGTATGAAGCGCGTCATAGTCAGTGGAGCTTTAGGCAAAATGGGGAGCGAAGTGATCAAAGCAGTTGGTAAAGAAACCGACATGCAGGTTGTCGCCGGTGCCGATCCGGCGGTTGAAACAAAGCCCCACAACCAATATGGTGAGCTTGCCGTCTTCACCAATCTGGAGGAGGCCATCTCTGCCACCAACCCCGATGTGGTGGTTGATTTCACCTCGCCCAGCGTGGTCATGGAGAACATCAAAACCTGTATGAACAAAGGGATCCGTGTGATTGTTGGGACCACTGGAATCACTTCAGATCAGATTGGCGAACTGCAAGCCAGTGTCACCAGGGATGATTGGGCCGCTCTCATCGCTCCCAATTTTGCCATAGGCGCACTGCTGATGATGCGGTTTGCCCAGGAGGCTGCCAAGTACTTCCCCCATGTGGAAATAATCGAGTATCATCATCGGCAGAAGCAAGACGCCCCCAGCGGCACTGCGATCAAAACGGCTGAGATGATCAATCAGGCACTCAGCGGGCAGCAGCCGGCCAATCCGGATCAAAGTGAAATGCTCGCAGGAGCCAGAGGAGCAAAGAGCGGACGGGTACATATTCACAGCCTGCGCCTGCCCGGTTATGTCGCCCATCAAGAGATAGTATTCAGTTCTTCCGGGCAGCTGTTGACCATCAGGCATGATTCAACTCACCGCGAGAGTTTCATGCCCGGCGTGCTTCTGGCGATTCGCAAGATCCATACTTTGACAGGTGTTGTCTATGGGTTAGAACAGCTCTTGTGGTAGCAGAAGCGCAATTCACAGACCTCCAACCCGACTCATATACTAACCTTGAGTGATTTGGGGAGGAGGTTGTTTCATGAACAGGGATCTAGCCGGACTGCCTGTCGCCATGCTAGGCGGTGATCGGCGCGAATTGGAATTGGCAAAGACATTATTGGAATTGAGGACTGATTTGCGTTTGGTGGGCTTTCCTCCCGATCCTGGCCTGAAACCGGCCAAGCATTTTCGTGATCCATTCGCAGCCGTGAGCGGAGTCCAGGTGGTGGTCGCCCCTGTAGCGAATACGGATTTGGACGGTAAAATCTTTACTCGCCTGGATGATCTGGAACCCATCGACTTAACCGTAATTCTGCCAACCCTGGCACCGGATACTGTGGTTTTAATCGGCGTTGCCAAACCAGTGATTGCCCGGTTGGCCGTAGAGCACGGTCTTAGGTTGGTCGAGACTGCTGATATCGATGAGATTGCAATCTTAAATTCCATACCGACGGCAGAAGGAGCAATCCAGCTTGGTATGGAAGAATTACCCATTACAATTCACGGCTCTCGCTGCCTGGTAGTCGGTTTCGGCCGCTGCGGCCAAACGCTTGCAGGAAAACTGGCGGCGCTGGGAGCAAAGGTGACGGCTGTCGATCGGAACAAAGCGCGTTTGGCCAGGGCAGTCGAGATCGGTTTGCACCCGGTTTTGCTTTCTGAGTTGAATACTATTGTTGATTTTGATTTGATTTATAATACCATACCCGCCTTGGTGATTACTGAAAGTTATCTTGAACGCCTTAAGCCGGACACGGTAATTATTGATTTGGCAGCAGCACCCGGCGGCGTAGACTTTGCCGCTGCCGAACGCCTTGGGATTAAGGCGATTTTGGCATTGTCACTGCCCGGCAGGGTTGCACCGGTTACTGCCGGCAAGATCCTCTCTGATTGCATTCCTCCATTGCTCAAAACGCTTTTGGGAGGCTGAGAGCATGCAACTTGAGGGCTTGCGGGTTGGTTTTGCAATTACCGGGAGTCACTGTACGTACCAGGATGTATGGCCTCAAATTGAGAAGTTGGTGTCGCTTGGTGTGGATCTTTATCCGATTGCTTCTCATGCGGTGGCGTTCACGGACACCCGGTTTGGCAAAGGCAGAGAAATTATCAAGAAATTTGAGCAGTTGGCCGCCAAACCTGTTATAATAGAAATTGTTGATGCGGAACCAATCGGGCCGAAACAGTTATTGGATCTCATGGTTATCGCCCCTTGCACTGGCAATACAGCTGCCAAGCTAGCCAATTCCATTACGGACACAGCAGTTACCATGGCGGCAAAGGCTGTGCTTCGCAACTGCAGGCCTGTGCTGTTGGCCATATCCACCAATGACGGCCTGGGTATGAATGCCAAGAACATCGGGGTGCTGTTAAATACACGCAATGTGTTCTTTGTACCGTTCGGCCAGGATAACCCGGAACACAAACCGAATTCGCTTGTAGCGGACATGAATTTGATCATACCGGCAATGATGGCTGCGGTCTCACATCAGCAAATGCAGCCAGTTCTGATAGAAAGAACGGTGAGGCAAGCAAAGTAGGAGGGAACAGCAGTGAGAGCAGTGAATGTTGCTGTTTTGGGAGCCACGGGAGCCGTAGGCCGGGAACTACTTCAGAATATGGAGGAAAGGCAGTTTCCGGTCAAATCACTAAAGGTCTTGGCATCACCTCGATCAGCAGGTAAAAGGGTAGTCTTCAACAACCGCGAGCACACTGTCGAGGCTGTTGGTGCAGATCAGTTTGAAGGGGTGGACTTGGCATTCTTTGCCGCTGGCGGAGAGGTTAGCAGGCAATGGGCTCCAACAGCAGTAGCCGCTGGCTGCACTGTGATTGACAATTCCAGTGCCTTCCGCATGGATCCCCATGTACCGCTGGTCGTGCCGGAAGTAAACATGGCAGCTGCACAGGGTCACCAGGGGATTATTGCCAACCCTAACTGTTCCACGATCATTCTGTGCGTAGCTTTAAAGCCCATTTACGATTATGCAGGGATTGAGAGAGTCGTAGTCAGCACCTATCAAGCTGTTTCAGGGGCAGGCTATGCCGCCATGGAAGAATTGGAGGCCCAAACCAAAGCCTATGCCCGGGGCGAGGCGATCGAAGCCCAGGTATTGCCCGTAAAAGGATTACCCAAGCACTATCCCATTGCCGGCAACATCATTCCCCAAGTAGATGTTCCCGGTGAGCAGGGCTATACTAGAGAAGAATGGAAAATGATTCTGGAAACCCAGAAAATATTCGCTGATTCGACAATGAGGATAACGGCTACAACAGTAAGGGTGCCGGTCATGCGCTCTCACTGCGTATCGATCAATGTGGAAACAAAAGTGAAATTGACTGCTGAAGATTGCAGAAGGCTGATCAGCAGTGCTCCAGGCCTGAAATTGGTTGATGATCTGGAAGCCCAAAGCTATCCGATGCCTCTGGATACATCCGGCAAGGACTTGGTCTGGGTTGGCCGCATCCGGGAAGATACGTCCTTGGAATCCGGATTGAACCTTTGGGCAGTGGGCGATCAAATCCGGAAGGGAGCGGCGCTGAATGCGGTGCAAATTGGGGAGAATCTGATTGCCGGCATGAGGTGAGTACAGTGGAATTCTGTGTACAGAAATTTGGCGGCAGCTCTCTGACAACGGACAACTTGCGTCATCTGGTTGCCCAAAGAATCATTGAGAAGATCGAGTCCGGCTGTGCTCCTGTGGTAGTGGTTTCTGCAATGGGAAGAGCCGGTGACAAATACGCTACCGACAGTTTAATCGATTTGATACACAGCGTCAGCAAGAACCCGGATCCCCAGAATCTTGATTTGCTTTTAAGCTGCGGCGAGGTTATCTCGGCCGTGATCCTTGCAGAAACCCTTAACAGACTGGGGTGCCGCGCCCGGGCCATGACAGGGTGGCAGGCGGGGATTGTCACGGATCAGAGCTTTGGCAATGCAAGAATCATCTCAGTTGATCCCGAAGCAGTCATTGAGGCCAGCTCCGAGAAATGTGTTCCTGTCATAGCCGGGTTTCAGGGGCAGTCCCCATCCGGAAAGATCACAACCTTGGGACGGGGCGGCAGTGATATAACAGCTGTAGCGATTGCTGCCGCCTTGGAGTGCCGGATTGTGGAGATTTATACTGATGTGGACGGAGTCAAGACGGCTGACCCCCGGTTGATCCCGGATGCTCCCACAATTGCAGCGCTTACTTACAACGAAGTGATGGAACTCGCCCATCTAGGGGCAAAAGTAGTGCACCCCCGGGCAGTTGAGATCGCCATGGAGGCACGGATTGAACTGAAGGTTCTTGGTACGGATCAAACCGGGTTCGGCACTACTATTGCTCCAGGCCCAGGAGGAAAGAAGGGCGGTGCTAAGATCTCTGACCGGGTTGTAACAGGGATTGCCCATTTGCCAAGGCGCGCCCATGTCAAGATCAGCGGGTTGGCTGATTTCAACCAGTCAGAGGTGACACTGCAGGTATTTGACCTGTTGGCCCGGAACCAAATCAGCATAGATTTGATCTACTTGTCGCCACAACTGATTGCTTTTATTATAGACGATGACAAGGTAAAAGTGGTAGAACAGGTTTTGGCCGGACTGGGCTTGAATGTCACAGTCGATCAAGGATATGCAAAGGTGTCTGTTGTTGGCGCCGGCATGCATGGTGTACCCGGAGTGATGGCCCGGGTGGTCCGCAGTCTGGAGCAGGCGAATGTGCCGATCTTCCAAACAACCGACTCCCATGCAAATATCTCGTGCTTGATAAGGGAAAAGGATTTGTTGGCTGCTGTACGTGCTTTATTTGCGGAATTCGAGTTAGCGAAGGAGGGTATGTGAGTGAAAGCAGGTCAAATTTATACAGCAATGGTAACGCCCATGAAAAAGGATGGCTCCGTGGATTACAAACAAGCCGTGCGGCTTGCTGAACTTCTGGTGAACAATGGTTCCGATGGTGTTGTTGTTTGTGGGACAACCGGCGAGTCAGCAACGCTGGCTTTTGAGGAAAAGGTACAGCTGTTCACTGAAATTGTCAATGATTTGGGCGGCAGCGCTGAGGTGATTGCCGGTACCGGATCCAACGATACCGCAGCAACGATCGCTTTGACAAAGGCTGCTGAAAAGGCCGGTGCCGATGGCATCATGCTGGTCACGCCTTACTATAATAAGCCATCCCAGGAAGGGTTGTACCAGCACTTCAAGACCATAGCTGAGGTTTCCAGCTTGCCAATTATGCTGTACAATGTGCCAGGCCGGACACAAGTAAACCTGCTGCCGGAGACTGTGGCCCGTCTGGCAGAGAACCCCAATATTGCAGCCATCAAGGAAGCCAGCGGCAATCTTGAACAAGTAAGCTACCTGCGTTCCATAACCCCAGATGACTTTCTGATTTTTTCCGGTGACGATAGTCTTACCCTGCCAATCTTGGCAGTCGGAGGCTGCGGAGTGGTGAGTGTAGCTGCCCACTTGGTGGGCCGGAGGATTAAGGCTATGGTCGAAGCATTCCTGGCAGGCAGGGTCCAGGAAGCCACCAGCATCCATTTGGAGCTGCTGCCCATCTTTAAGATGATGTTCATCACTACTAATCCGGTGCCGGTCAAGCGCAGCCTCGAATATATGGGGATTGAGACAGGGCCGGTGCGGCTGCCGTTGGTGGATGTGACGGAAGCCGAAGCAGAAACGATTAAAGCAACGCTAAAAAGGTTTGGGTTGTTGGAGCACCAGTAGATGGTGCTCCTTTTTTAACCCTGTTGGGTTGTAAAAGTAAGTTAACTTGTTTATAATAGACCTAACGATTTTGTCCGGGAATTGTTTGAGAGCCTACCATTGAAAACTGGGCGGCGGTAGGCTGAATGTTGTTGAACGAGTTTCGATCTGCAGTTGAGAACTTAGATGGAGGCGGTTTTTATTTATGGCAAAAAAAAGTAATAAGTTTAGGATCATTTTCCTCGGCGGCATAGGCGAAATCGGCAAGAACATGACCGTTTTCGAATGGAACAATGAGCTTATTGTCATTGATGCAGGAGTCATGTTCCCTGAGGACGATATGCCTGGGGTAGATCTGGTTATTCCCGACACCACGTATCTTTTGGAAAATGCGAGCAGAATCAAGGCAGTTGTCCTTACTCATGGCCATGAGGATCATATAGGTGGAGTCCCGTTTTTATTGAAACAGTTTAATATCCCGGTTTACGGAACGAAACTCACCTTAGGGCTGCTCAGATTAAAGCTGATGGAGCAAGGCCTGGAACGCACAACCGCGCTTCACGAAATCAAGGCGGGTGATCGGGTTGCGATTGGATCTTTCGATGTCGAATTCATCCATGTAAATCACAGTATTCCCGATGTGGTTGCTATTGCTGTACGGACACCATTGGGGATTGTGGTTCACTGCAGCGATTTCAAATTCGACCAGACCCCAATCGACGGCAAGGTGACCGATCTGTTCAGGCTTGCTCAGTTTGGAAATGAAGGAGTCCTTTGCCTGCTGTCCGATTCAACCAATGCTGAACGCCCGGGATACACGGAATCGGAGCGGACAGTGGGGGAAACATTCGCCCGTGTGTTTGCCAGAGCTGAAGGCCGTATCTTTGTGGCCACTTTCGCATCAAACGTGCACCGTTTGCAGCAGATCATCAGTGCTTCACAAGCCCAAGGCAGAAAGATCTGTGTCGTGGGGCGCAGCATGGTGAATGTAGTTTCCATTGCCCAGGAACTGGGTTATTTGGAGATCCCTGATGGGATGCTCGTTGATGTGGAACAGGTTGACAGACTTCCGGCAAACAAAGTGGTGATCATTACCACCGGTTCACAGGGCGAACCAATGTCGGCTCTGACCAGGATTGCCATGGCGGAACATGGGAAACTGGCGATTGCTCCAGGTGATACAGTAATCATTTCCGCCAATCCCATACCCGGTAACGAAAAGAGTGTCGGCAAAATCATCAATCATTTGTTTAAAGAAGGGGCAACCGTGGTTTATGAGCCGCATTTCGGTATTCATACATCGGGCCACGCCAAGCAGGAGGAGTTAAAACTGCTCTTGAACTTGACTAAACCCAGGTTTTTTGTGCCTATTCACGGGGAACATCGGATGCTGATGAAACATGCTGAATTGGCGGAAATAACCGGTGTGCCCAAAGAAAACATCTGTATCGCAGAATTAGGTTCGGTACTGGAATTTACGGCAAAAGGGCTTAAAGTAGCGGAACGAGTAAATGCCGGCCGGGTATATGTTGATGGCTTGGGAGTGGGTGATGTCGGCAATATTGTGCTCCGGGATCGGCGCCAATTGGCCAGTGATGGAATCTTGATCGTGGTGGTTACCATCAACGGCCGCACCGGCGAACTTCTTGCAGGGCCAGATATTGTTACAAGAGGGTTCGTCTATGTAAGAGAGTCGGAGCAGTTGATTGAAGAAGCCCGGGAAAAGGTCAGGGAAGTGCTGGATGAATATGACGATCGAGGCGTGACTGAGTGGGGTATGCTCAAACAGGGTGTCCGGGAAGGGTTATCCCGCTATCTCTATGAACAGACGAAACGCCGGCCGATGATATTGCCGATCATCATGGAAGTATAGCCCGGTTTATTTCTCCGAGTTTTTCCTCATACTAGCTCTAGATGAGGAAAGGAAGGGATAATATATGCCCGCAGTACCGAATGTTCCCGGCCAACCCAGTCAACCGCAGCAGCCCAACCCGCCCGGCCATGAGCAGGCATCGATCCAGGCAATCCGGCATTTTGGCCAGATGAACTTGCCAAATGAGGCAAGTCTGTTTCATGTCCTGCCCATTATCGGCCAGGTGGAAGGCCATCTGATCTTGCCTCCCCGCAACAAAACCACAAAGTATGAGCATGTCATCCCCCAACTGGTTGCCATTGAGCAAAACCCTAAGATTAAAGGGCTGCTGATCATTTTAAACACGGTTGGCGGTGATATCGAGGCCGGACTGGCCATCGCCGAGATGATCAGGACAATGTCCAAACCTACAGTATCGCTGGTACTGGGCGGAGGCCACTCCATCGGGACACCCATCGCCGTGGCTGCCGATTATTCCTTTATTGCAGAAACCGCAACCATGACTATTCATCCCATTCGTTTGACCGGGATGGTGATCGGGGTGCCGCAGACTTATGATTACCTGGACAAGATGCAGGATCGGATTATCAGGTTCATAGTGGACAACTCCCGGATTGCTGAAGTCCAGCTCAGGGAAATGATGTTTCGCACTGGAGAACTGGTGCGGGATGTGGGGAAAGTCTTGATTGGGGAAGAGGCAGTCAACTGTGGCTTGATTGACGAGGTTGGCGGCCTTGGTGCCGCTATCGCCAAGTTGAAGATGTTTATCGATCATCCCGGCTTTGGCAAACAGCAGCGCTTTGTCCATCAGCCCGGCTATTGGCCTCAGCCGCCCAGCTATCCGCCGCACTATCCGCAAGTTCCGTCCGGTTACGGTGGATATCCCACGAGGGGAGGGCATTGACTTGCTTTATTCAATCATCCCCGATGAAGAGATCTGGGCAGAAGGCACTGCTTGCGCCAACTTTCATGAAATGGAAATTGATGGGTGTTTAATGCAGGTTGAGCCGATTGATGCAGCCCGGGGCAGGGTGGTGAGGATTTTGAGCACTGATCCTGAAGCCTATCTCCATCCGGCTTTTCAACCCGGCAGCATTGTATATATACATCACAGAGTATAATCCAATTCCAGGCGGCATATATTTGTGCCATGGAAACTGTGAAGCTTTTGGTTAAGTTCAGTTTAAGCATTTCCATATTCCTGACCGGCCTGCGTTTGACCAGTGAAAGTATTCAGGCAGCAATGGGAATCCGCCTGCGGCGGATATTGGCGCGATTTACCTTTAATCCGCTTGTCAGTATGGTTTCCGGCGCTGTTGTTACGGCATTAGTGCAGAGCAGCAGCGCTGTTGCGGCTGTGATGGTAGCTCTGGTCAATGCCGGGGTGCTGGGTCTAAAACAAGCCTTCGGAGTCATTTTGGGTGCAAACGTTGGGACAACCATTACTGCGCAGATTGCAGCGCTGGACATGTCCCACATGATTGCGCCTTTGATTATTTGCGGGCTTTTTTTATTGCCCTTGAGTCGTAAAACCAACAAGTTGGGGATGGCTTTGATCGGTTTGGGCGGCTTGTTCTTGGGCTTGCTGCTTCTAAAACTCACTTTGGTTCCTGTTTTGGCCCACCACTGGGTTCAATCAGCCCTGATAAAGCTTGGCAACCATGTATTGGCTGCCGTATTTGTGGGCATCGCTGTTACGGCCATCGTTCAATCGAGCAGTGCGGTCACCAGTGTCGTGATCGTCCTTGGTAGGGCACAGGCGATCTCGCTTATAGGAGCGATAGCCATAGCTTTTGGTTCCAATATCGGCACTGTTCTGACGACGCTCTTGTCCAGTATTGGCATGAGCCGGGAGTCAAAGGCAACAGCCTATGCTGATCTGATCTTCAACGTACTCGGTGTGGTGATCATGCTGCCGGTGATTCAGTGCTTTGCCGGGATTGTGTCGTTAACCTCGCCGGATTTGGGGCGGCAAATTGCCAACGCCCATACACTGTTCAATGCCGTCACGGCTGTATGTGCCCTGTTCTTGATCGATCCGTTGGTGCGCATTGTTAGCAAAATGGCAGGAATCAACTGATTATAAGCGGAAGTTATTAGAGCCAGATCAAACCATTACAGCATGGGAGCGGGTCTAAGTGGAAGTATGGAAAGCAGTGATTTTGGGTATCATCCAGGGCTTGACTGAATTTCTGCCCGTCAGTTCGTCAGGGCACTTGGTATTGTTTGGCACCCTGCTGCAGGTCGAACAACCAGGGATGCTTTTAGAAATCATGCTGCACTTAGGGACCTTGATTGCTGTTTTTCTTGCGTTTTGGCCGGAAGTAACCCTTTTGGCGAGATCAGGATTTACCATATTGAGAAACCCGGCCAGAGCCCCTCAGCTGGTGAGAGAAGATGCCAACTGCCGCCTTTTGCTCGTGATCGTTTTGGCCACGATTCCCATAGCTCTTGTAGGGCTTGTGGCTGATGATTGGATTGTCCGGTTTTTTGACAATCCTGCGTTCACCGGGGCGATGCTGTGCGTTACCGGTGGGATTCTCTTCATCGCGGCTCGAACCCGCAAGGGGGTCAAACCGATCGAAGAAATCAGTTTTCCGGACGGGCTTTTGATTGGCCTGGGCCAGGCTTTGGCCGTACTGCCGGGGATTTCCCGTTCAGGGACGACGATTGCCGCAGGGATGCTGCGGGGGGTCAACCGGGAAAGTGCAGCCAGGTTTTCCTTTCTCCTCAGTATCCCGGCTGTACTCGGTTCACAGGTGCTGGCTGTCAAGGAACTGCTCGGTTCTCCCAACATAGGAGAATCATTGCCGGCTTTGGCCTTGGGCACCATATTTGCGGCTGCTGCAGGATATCTCGCTATTCGTCTGCTGCTCAGCACCATCCGCAGGGGCAGGCTGGTCTACTTTGTTTACTATACCTGGTTTGTTGGCCTGATGGTGTTGTTGTTGGCTTAAGCGAGGAGGAAAGCAGGATTGGAATAGCGAATTTTGAAAAGGAGATGATTAGGAGAGATCGGGTATGGATTTGCAACAAAACCTGCAGACGATCCGCAGTAGGATTTCTCAAGCTTGTGCCCGGACGGGCAGAGACCCAAGTTCAATTACACTGGTTGCCGTAACCAAGGCTGTCTCAGATCGAACGGTTCAGCAGTTGATTGAACTGGGAGTCGGTACATTCGGAGAGAACCGGGCGATACCAGGTCAAAGGCGGAGCGGGCTGTTCCCGCAGGTGAAGTGGCATCTGATTGGCCCGCTGCAGTCTAATAAGGTTAAATACTGCCGAGATTTTGACCTGATCCACTCCCTTGAACGCCTCAAAATTGCCACGCTGTTAAACCAGAAAGCTGCAGAATGGGACAAGCAGATCAATGTCTTGATTCAGGTGAATATCAGCGGCGAGGATGCGAAACACGGCCTTGGAATTGGCGATGTGCTGGATTTTGCCAGAATATTAATTCGTGAGTGCCCGAATTTGAATCTGCGGGGCTTAATGGGAATGGCCCCCTATGTTGAACCTGAAAAAACCCGCAGCTGTTTCCAGGCTTTGGCCAGATTGCATGAACAGCTGCGCGCTAGGGTCAAATCAGATGCCGATGTGTTGTCCATGGGCATGAGCAATGATTTTGAGGTTGCGGTTGAAGAGGGAGCAACAATGGTCAGAATAGGTTCTGCTCTATTCATGGAGGAGGAGTAGGGATGGCTTCTTTTTTGGATAAAGTATTGGCTTTGCTTGGTGTGCGCGATCTGGAAGCAGAAGAAGCAGAAGGTGGGGATCAGGAAACGAAGGTTCAGCAAAAACAGCACGAGACCAGGTTGGTGCGGAAAGGCAATCTAGTGAGCCTGGAAGGGGGAGCAAGGCCCGTTCGGGTGATCATCATTGACCCGATCCATTTCGAAGAGGTCAGGGATTATGTAGAGCATTTAAAGAAACATCCTTTGATTGTAAGGTTAAACCATCTGGAGCTTGACGAAGCGCGAAGAATTGTTGATTTTATGAGTGGAGCCACCTATGCGATCGATGGCAACATGCGCAAGCTGGCAGATATGATTTTCTTCTTTGCACCTCAATCGGTCACCATTGAGGGGGAGATAGAAACCACCCTCTTTGATCTTGATGATTTCGGCGAGTAGGCTGCCCAAGGTGTAAGGGGTTTAATCGCAACAGAAGGTGGTGCGCTGATGATTATAAGATTGGTAAACAGTATTTTTCGAGTTTATAGATTGATTTTGATGGCACGGGTGCTTATCAGCTGGTTTCCGAATCTTGACCGGACTCATCCTGTATTTGTCTTTCTCTACCAAATCACGGAACCAGTTTTGCGGCCGGTGCGCAATTTGCTTCCACCGGCATCTATGATTGATTTTTCGCCGCTCATTGTATTTTTGCTGTTGTCCATAGTCCAGCCAATAGTGATTGAACTATTGGTTGCGCTTCTATTCTAGCCAGGAGGTTTGTGTGTGGATCGAGAAAGACTCATCGCTCACCTGAAGGGAGAGCAGGAACGACAGATAGGGATTAGGGTAATAGATGCTGCAGAACTGGCTTGGAAGCTAAACCGCCCGCAAATAACGGATTTTTATGATCCTTACGAGCAGAAGGTGGCGAAAAGCGTATTGTCTGCGATTGCAGAAGTCGGCGTGATGGCATTTGGTGGCTATAACCGTGCGGAGCGGTCCCGGTTGGTGATATATCCCCAGTTCTTCCTGACTGAGGCTATAAGATCCCCCATCAGGGTACTGCAGGCGCGAGGCAACCTTAACTTTGTCGAAGTGAAGCATGGTAACTACCTTGGCGCGCTGGTTGGATTGGGGCTGAAGCGTGAAAAACTCGGAGATATTATCTGTTTGGCTGATGGATGCCAGGTTGTTGCCGCTGCAGAGGTTGCCGATTATATTCTCCAGCATTGGCGATACGTACACCAGGTGCCTGTGGAGGTATGGGAGATTGATCCGGAACAGATGGCTGTTGAGCCAGAGCGGGTCCGGGAGATTAAGGCTACAGTGGCTTCGATGCGGCTTGATGCTGTTGCCGCTGCCGGTTTCGGCACTTCACGGACGAAGATTGTGCGGGAAATCAAGAACGAACGGGTTAAGGTGAATTGGAAACCGATCACCAATCCCGCCCACGAGATCCATCTCGGTGATGTGCTGTCAGTAAGAAGCCGGGGAAGGGTTGTCGTGGAACAAATTACCAGCACTACAAAGAAGGGTAGGGTTGGTTTAGTCTTGAAACGGATGATATAAGGATGGATGGTAAGGGGGATTTATGCGGATGCTTAAGCCAATCGATATTCACAATGCAGAGTTCAAGCGTTCCTTCAGGGGGTACAATCAGGAAGAAGTTGATGATTTTCTGGACCGGATTGTCAGTAAGTATGAAGACTTGTTCAAAGAAAACCAGGCCATGCATGAGCAAATCCAGCAATTGGAACAGGAACTGCGCAAGTATCAGAATAAAGAGTCGGATATCTACGGGTTAATCACGCTGACCAGGGAAACTGCGACGGAGGCCAAAGAAGTTGCCAGTCAACAAGCCCAATCGATCATCGATGAGGCCAATGTAAAGGCAAATGTGATCCTGGAAAAGGCGAAGTACAAAGCGAGACAGATTATCCAGGAGCATCAGGATCAGCTGCATCAAATGCAGCGCCGCCTGCAAGAACTGGCGGAGATAGAGCTTAAATTCAAAAAACGGATGAAGCAGCTGATGGAGACCATATGGGCTATGCTTGAAGATGTCAAAATCAGTGAGGTCCAGCTTCAAGACGAATCTGCAGCCACTAAAGTCTACCGGGAATTAAGCAGCCAGTTGGAAGGCGAATTAGAATGCGAATCCGCAGACGAACTGGAGGAAGAGATTGAACCGGAGCTGTAGTTTCCTGTTGACAGCTTCCGTGATTTCCGGTATAATTTGTAAACAATAACAGCAGAAAAGAAATTGAGTGTTGTAAAGGCGATGAACAGGCCCGATTAAAAGGCAGTTATTCTTAGCGAGCCGGGGATGGTGAGAGCCCGGCAGTAACTTTTTTGATCAACCCACCTGGAAGCCGAAGGTGATATAAAGCAAGCCTTTCCGGTTTCACCCGTTATCGTGAATGCCGTTTTGTCTCATCACCAGAACCGAAGGTGCTATGCTGGTGGTGAAACAAATTCTGCCCTGAGGGGGTTCAATTATGTGAACCAAGAAGGATGGTACCGCGAGCAGAAGCCTCGTTCCTACAAGGGAACGGGGCTTTTTCTTAAAGGACTAGATCAGAGGTGACCAAGGTGAGATATCAGCGCATTGTGATCAAAATTGGCAGCAGTTCTTTAACCCATAATGGAGGTAGGCTTAATTTTAACCGGATTGATCATTTTCTACGCCAAATGGTGGATTTGAAAAACGAGGGGCGGGAGGTTCTGTTCGTTACTTCCGGATCGATCATTACCGGCATGGGCGAAATGGGTGTTCACGAGCGGCCGCAGCAGATCCCTGAGCAGCAGGCCTTGGCCGCGGTCGGCCAGGCGCAGCTAATGGCTGTTTACAACCGCTTTTTGCGGGAGTACGGGGCCATTGGGGCCCAGATTCTGTTAACAGCATATGATTTGGAAGACCCCCAGCATAACTTCAATGCATTTAATACAATGATCAATTTGCTGAAGTGGGGAGTAATTCCCATCATTAATGAAAACGATACAGTGGCAACCCACGAGATCAAGTTTGGCGACAACGATATGCTGTCTGCTTTGGTTGCTCGCCTTGTCGGTGCAGACCTGTTGATCATGCTTTCGGATGTGGAAGGCCTTTACCGGGCAGACCCTCATTTGGATGATCAGTCAATAAAGATCGACATTGTGGAAGAGATTTCGACAGAGATAGAAGCTTATGCCGGTGGCAACACCACCAGTGTGGGCACTGGCGGCATGAAAACAAAAGTGGCAGCCGCAAGAATCGCCACATGTGCCGGTATCACAACCGTAGTCGGCCCTGCCTACAGGAACAGTGTAATCTTGGAAATTGTGGAGATGCTGGAAAACCAAACAGGTGGCAAAATTGGGACCACCTTTGTGGCAAAACCAAAGCAGCGGGAAAAGAGCACCACCGGGTGTAGTGACCTATAAGGGGTTGATGTGATGAGTCTCAGAGAAGAGCTGCTAAAACAGGGTAGAGCTGCCAAGGAGGCTGCCCAGGTTTTGGCAAACCTTTCTACAGATGTCAAGGACAAGGTATTGGAGGCGATTGCCGGGAAACTGGTGAACTCCAAGCGAGAGATTATGGAGGAGAATAACAAGGATCTCAAGGCAGGCGAGGCTGCCGGTTTGAGTAAAGCCCTGCTTGATCGGCTTACGCTTAATGAATCCAGAATAGAGGCTATGGCGGAGGGCCTTCGGGAGTTGGCCCGGCTCCCTGATCCTGTGGGTGAAATCATGGAGATGCCGAGAAGGCCAAACGGCCTGCAAGTAGGGAAAATGCGGGTCCCTTTGGGCGTTGTGGGCATGATTTATGAAGCCCGCCCAAACGTGACGATAGATGCTGCCGGCCTTTGCTTCAAGGCCGGCAATGCCGTGATTCTGCGGGGGGGATCAGAAGCTGTCCATTCAAACAGAATTTTGGTGCAGGCTGCAGCCGGTGTCCTTCAGGAGTTTGGGCTGCCTCCAGGCTGTATCCAATTGGTTTCCAAGACCGACCGGGAGGCAGTTTCAATTCTGCTCGACATGCATGAATACTTGGATGTGTTGATCCCCAGAGGTGGAGCCGGATTGATTCAGCGAGTGATTAATGAAGCCAAAGTCCCGGTAATCCAGACAGGAATAGGTAACTGCCACGTCTATATTGACGAGGGCGCCGATCTGGACATGGCCCTCAAGATTGCCGACAATGCAAAAACCAGCCGCCCTGGTGTGTGCAACGCGGTTGAAACCCTCCTGGTTCATCAGGAACTGGCAAGAGAATACCTGCCGGCTCTGTTCGCTCTGCTGAAGAAAAAAGAAGTGGAACTGCGGGGCTGCCCCAGGGCATGCCAGATCCTGCCGCAGATCAAGAGGGCTGAGGAAAGTGACTGGCATGCAGAGTATCTCGATTATATCCTGGCAGTTAAAGTTGTTGAAAGCCTCGATGAAGCCATCCGGCATATCAATACCTACGGCACGAAGCATTCAGAAGCGATTGTCACTCACGACTACAGCAGGAGCCAGAGATTCTTGCGGGAAATTGATGCCGCGGCGGTATATGTCAATGCCTCCACCCGCTTTACCGATGGCAATCAGTTTGGCCTGGGAGCTGAAATTGGCATCAGCACCCAAAAACTGCATGCCCGGGGGCCTATGGGGCTGAAGGAGCTGACTACCATCAAGTATGTGATTCTTGGCCAAGGTCAGATTAGAGAGTAATACCGCAGTGCTTGTATCAATCTGGAAGGGGATGTCACAGATGAAAATCGGTATCATCGGATTGGGAAATATGGGTTCAGCCTTGCTTAGAGGGATCATCAATTGCGGCATATGCAGTCCGGCTGACATCAGCGCCAGTGATCCGCGGCTGCCTGAGCAAGCAAACAATCCTGAGTATGGCGGCATTCGCACCGGTAAGGACAATGATGCGGCAGTCAGAGGTTCCGATTTGGTAATACTGGCTGTGAAGCCGCAGGCAGTTAAGACTGTGGCGGCCTCAATTGCCCATGAAGTTGGAGATCAGCTGTTTGTATCCATCATAGCCGGCTTGTCTATTGCCGGTTTGGAGGAAAAGCTTGGTTCAAAGGCAAGGATTATACGGGCAATGCCCAACACACCAGTATTGATTCAGCAGGGTGTTACAGCGCTGGCGCGGAACAAGAAGGTAAGTGTACAAGATCTGGCATTAATCGAGGACATTTTTGGCCGTCTCGGCGAAGTTGTGGAAGTAGAGGAAAAATTGATGGACGCAGTCACTGCCCTTAGTGGGAGCGGGCCGGCCTACGTCTATGTACTGATTGAGGCACTGGCTGATGGGGGCGTACTGGCAGGTTTGCCCCGGAATCTGGCACTGCAGCTGGCTGCCTTGACTGTACAAGGTGCAACCGCCATGTTGGAATTGGGTAAACATCCCGGTGAGCTTAAAGACATGGTTGCTTCGCCGGCAGGGACTACCATTGCCGGCTTAGCGGTATTGGAGGCCAAAGGCTTTCGTTCCGCCCTCATCGAAGCCGTGCGGGCTGCTGCAGTGCGGGCAAGGGAGTTGAGCGATGCTGACAAGGAAGAGGGGGCTGAGGGACGGCCAGTGCTGTAACGGAAGAGCTGGCAAGTCTTGACTTTACTGATACAGTTCAGTATAATTAGTTATAATTAAATTGGAAACAGGCAATAGACTGTGAAGAGGAGAGTAGAAGAAATTTGCGGTCACAGAGAGCCGGGACCAGGTGGGAGCCCGGTACCAAGGTTTCTTTGAAGATCACCTCGGAGTTATCAGCTGAACTGGCAGTAGGTTGATCGGTAGTCCCGTTATCGCTGACAAGTGAAGGCTTAAGGATGAGCCTTAACTAGGGTGGTACCGCGGGTTGCTCTCGTCCCTTATGGGATGAGAGTTTTTTGTTACAAGTATCTAAGGAGGTAGAAATCAATTGGAGAAGAATGACTACCAACAAACATTACAATTGCCAAAGACTGATTTCCCAATGCGGGCAAATCTGCCAAAACGCGAACCGGACATGCTGGAATTCTGGGAGCAAAAGCAGTATTATCAAAGGCTTCAGGCCGATGGCAAAAAACGGAACCTGCCTCTGTTCATCCTGCATGACGGCCCTCCGTATGCCAACGGGCATATCCATATTGGCACGGCTTTGAATAAAATCCTCAAAGATGTGGTGATCCGCTCCCGTTCCATGGATGGGTATCATGCGCCGTACCTTCCCGGATGGGATACCCATGGCTTGCCTATTGAACTGAAGGCGATCCGGGATTTGGGAGTTGACCAGGAGCACATCTCCGAACTCGAGTTAAGGCAGAAGTGTCGGGAATACGCTTTGAAGTATGTGGACATTCAACGCAATGAATTCAAACGCCTAGGGGTCTGGGGTGACTGGGACAGCCCCTATTTAACATTGAGCCCGGAGTACGAAGCCAAACAAATCGAGATTTTTGGCATAATGGCAGGCAAGGGTTTCATTTACAAGGCTTTGAAGCCGGTCTATTGGTGTATGGACTGCAAAACAGCCCTGGCGGAAGCTGAAATCGAGTATTACGATCACCGTTCACCAAGTATATATGTACGTTTTGCCGTAACCGACGGAAAAGGGATCCTTCCAGAAGCAGATACCTATTTCGTCATCTGGACCACGACTCCCTGGACTATCCCTGCCAATCTGGCCATTTGTCTCAATCCGGTGTTAACCTATGTCAACATCAGAACTGAGCTCGGCTATCTGGTTGTTGCCAAAGGTTTGCTGGAGAGTTTTACCGGTGAAGTGGGCTTAGGGGAATACGAAATCGTTCAGGAATTCACCGGTGCCGAACTGGAGGGTATTGTTTGTAAACACCCATTAATTGATCGTGATTCGCCGATTATCCTGGGAGACCATGCCTCCTTGGAAGCGGGGACGGGCTGTGTGCATACAGCTCCCGGGCATGGTATGGAAGACTATCAGGTGGGGCTGAAGTACAATTTGCCCATCCTGGCTCCTGTCGATGAAAACGGTGTATTCACCGATGAAGCGAAACAATATGCGGGGCTGAAGATAACCGACAGCAACAAAATCATTGTTCAGGACCTGGACGCATGTGGCGCCCTGCTTAAGTTGGACTTTGTGACTCACTCTTACCCTCACTGCTGGCGGTGCAAAGATCCAGTGTTTTTCCGCGCCACTGAACAGTGGTTTGCCTCGATCAGCGGATTTAGAGAAGCCATGCTCGAAGCCATCAACAATGTGGAATGGATACCTCAATGGGGTATTGATCGGATTCGCAATATGGTGGCTGAGAGGGGAGATTGGTGTATCTCCAGGCAAAGAGTATGGGGAGTGCCGATACCCCTGTTTTACTGCAATCAGTGCAGCCGGGCGGTTATCGATCGGACTGTTACGGATCATGTCGCCGCCATTTTCCGCATGGAGGGCAGCGATGCGTGGTGGAAGCGGGAAGCCGCAGAACTGCTGCCGGACAGTTTCCACTGCCCGTACTGCGGCGGCACAGTATTCACCAAAGAAACGGACATCATGGATGTTTGGTTCGACTCCGGGGTGTCCCATGCTGCCGTTTTACAGCAGCGGGATGGGATGCGCTGGCCTGCGGACATGTATCTTGAAGGCAGTGATCAGCACCGCGGCTGGTTCCAATCTTCTTTGTCCACATCGGTGGCAGCTTTTGACGAAGCGCCCTACAAGAGCGTGCTTACCCATGGTTTTGTTGTTGACGGTGAAGGCAGGAAAATGTCCAAATCGCTCGGCAATGTGATTGGGCCGGCTGAGGTGATTCGGCAGTATGGTGCCGATATCTTAAGGATGTGGGTGGCATCTGCCGAGTATCGGGGCGACATCCGCGTCTCTCAAGAGATCTTGCAGCAGTTGGCGGATGCGTACCGTAGAATCCGCAATACAGCCCGGTTTATTCTGGGCAATTTGAGCGATTTTGATCCGGACAAAAACCAGGTTGCTTATGCAGACTTGTGCGAAATCGATCGATGGGTGCTTGACCAACTAGTGCTCTTAAGTGAGCGGGTCCGCAGTGCATACCGGAGGTATGAATTTCATATCGTATACCACAGTATCCATCATTTCTGCGCCGTTGATCTGGGCGGGTTCTATTTGGATGTGCTCAAAGACCGGCTCTATTGTGATCCGCCGCAAGGCCGCAAGCGGCGTTCAGCCCAGACGGCTATGTATCACACCTTGATGGAACTGGTGCGGCTTCTGGCGCCAATCTTGGTGTTTACCGCTGATGAGATCTGGCAGCACCTGCCCAAGCCTGCTTCAGAAGAAGAAAGCGTCCACCTATCCCGTTGGCAGAAGCTGCCCCCGGAGTTTGAAAACCCGGAACTGAGGCCGAAATGGTCAACCCTATTGGAAGTAAGGCGCCAAGCGGCCAAAGCTTTGGAAGACGCCCGCACCGACAAAAAACTGGGTAGTTCAAATGAGGCGAGAATCACAATAGCCGGCGATCAGAAAACAATTGGACAGCTTGAGGAGATCTCCGAATCTCTGGCGATGCTGTTCATCGTTTCCGAAGTCGATTTGGTTGTTTCCGGAGAGCTTGGGGTCAGTGTCAGAGTGGATCTGGCAGAGACTGAGAAATGTGAGCGCTGCTGGCGCCATGACCCAAGCGTCGGTACACATCAGGGCCATCACATTTGCGGCAGGTGCTGCGAAGTAATTGCAAGCTTGACCGAGCTATAGCAGGTTATTCGCAGGAAAGCAAACTCCTCTGCAGTATAGCAGAGGAGTTTTTTTCATAGGATATTGCTTGAAGGGGGCAAAGGGATGAAAGAAGTAAAACCAGGTTTGATCGAGTCAGTAATCAACAAACTGGAGAAGCTGGCCCAAGCCATGGAAAAGGCAAGCGTGGCCGAGTACGTTGAGTTGTACCGCCATCCGCGCCGGCTTTTATACCTGAATTTTATCAGCGGTATAGCCCGTGGATTTGGCCTGGCAGTCGGGTTCACAGCAGTAGGAGCTTTGTTTCTCTACCTAATGGGGAGACTGGCAGCTTTGAACCTGCCCATCGTCGGTGAATTCATTGCAGAAATCACCCGGATTGTCCAGGAAGAATTGTCCAGGCGTGCATACTAGGCTGATTCGGAGCACACCTTTTGCCCATATTTCAATGCATACTATGGAGGGATTCTGGTGGACCTGGCACAATTGGAGCATTACCGGCAACTCTTGGAAACTCAACGCCGCGAAACTTTGGAACTGATTGAGAGTTTCAAAGCGCAGGGCATTCATGAAAACATGAATGATGCTGTCGGTGAATTGTCGGCATACGATCAACACCCCGCCGATTATGGTTCGCAAATGTATGAACGGGAAAAAGATCTGGGTTTTTTGGAAAACTTGAAAGATCAGCTGCACATGGTCGATCTGGCTTTGGAACGGATTAGTAATGGAACATATGGGATCTGCCAAGACTGTCACAAGCCGATCGATCCCAAACGCCTTGAGGCGCTGCCCCAGGCAGCGTTGTGCATCCAGTGCAAGCTCAATGATGAAAAACGGGTGGGGCCTGATGCCGGAAAGCAAAGGTTGTCGTTTGGGCACAGTTTCCGAAACGGCAGCAGCTTTACCGGTTTTGACGGAGAGGATGCCTGGCAAGTGGTGGCCAGGTTTGGGACAGCCAATACCCGTCAAGATCTAGTTGGGACAGGGGGTCTAGATGGCCAGAACTCGACTGACGAGGAGATGGATATCCTGGATGCAGTTGAAGAGTATGGTGAGGGAGATTAGGACAGACCGGCGGGTAGCAGGAAAACAAAGCCAAAAAACGAAGTTCAATATAAGCGCTCGCTGCGCAACTGTGGCATGCGCGATGCCAATACGCTGAAAGAGGGATATGGTTGATTTACGTAATAACTTGCGCATCAATCGTCATGATCGATCAGCTCAGCAAGCACTTGATCAGCACGAACTTCGTTGAAGGCGAGAGTGTGCGGCTGCTGCCGTATTTGTACCTGACCTATGTGAAAAACGTGGGAGCGGCTTTTGGTTTGTTTGCCAATTGGCGGTGGGTGTTTATTATCCTTGGCATTGCTGTTGTGGTGGCTGCCTTCTACTTCCGCGAACTGATTAAACGCCAGAGCTGGTATGTAAGATGGGGTGTCACTCTGGCAATTGGCGGGGCGATCGGTAATCTCATCGATCGGATTCGGATCGGTGCTGTGATAGATTTTATTGATGTGACGTTTTTCTCGATCTTCAATCTTGCTGACATAAGTATTGTTGCCGGCGTGGCGCTGCTGTTTTTGGAGGTGCTGATCAATGACCGAAAGGCAGCATCCCGCTGACAAGCATGAATTCATCTGCCGGGAGCTGGAAGCCGGAACGCGCTTGGACCGCTATCTGGCAGAACGGATCGGGCAAACACGGTCTCAAATTAAGCGTTTGATTGATTCCGGTTTGATCCATGTCAATGGCTCGGCTGTCAAAGCCGGATATTCATTAAAGCCGTTCGACCGCATTGAGGCAGTGATCCCTGAGCCGGAACCTCTTGAGCTGGAACCTGAAAACCTGGAGCTGCAGATTGTCTATCAAGATGAGGATTTGGCAGTCATCAACAAGCCGGCGGGCTTGGTTGTCCATCCAGGTGCGGGCAATGTACGGGGCACTCTCGTCAATGCCCTTTTATATCACTGCCCTGATCTGTCAGGAATCGGAGGCAAGCTCCGCCCCGGGATTGTTCACCGTTTGGATAAAGGCACCAGCGGGCTGCTGGTGATTGCCAAGAATGACCATACACATCGGCACCTGGCTGCCCAAATGAAGGACCGCACTGTCAAGCGTCATTACCTTGCTTTGGTGCACGGCCGGCTCAAGCATCGGCATGGAACAATCGATCAGCCGATTGGGCGCCATCCGCATGATCGAAAAAAGATGGCCGTGAGGGAACAGGGACGCCGGGCGCTTACGGAATTCGAAGTCAGGGAGCACTTTGGCGGCCGATATACGTTGGTGGAATGCCGGCTTCAGACCGGGCGCACACACCAAATCCGCGTGCATTTGGCAGCTATCGGCCATCCGGTTGTTGGCGATCCAACTTATGGGAAGAAGCTCGGTAACCTGGGCAGCAAAAGGCAGCTTCTGCATGCCTTTTATTTGGCTTTTTCCCATCCGCGCCGTGGATGGATGGATTTTAGCACTGATTTGCCTGCAGATTTTCTAGAAGCTTTGACCCGTGCCCGTCACGGGGTCAAGAACGCTTGATGCAGGGACAGGCTTGATTTTTGGGGGGGTAAGGTTGTGAGACTGATCAAAAAGGCGCAAATCATGGAAACAGATGCTGTCCGCCGGGCACTGACCCGGATTTCCCATGAGATAATTGAAAGGAACAGGGGTACGGAGAATCTGGCCTTGATTGGTATTCGCACCCGGGGAGTACCTTTGGCGCAGAGGATTGCCGCTAGAATTGCGGAGATTGAGGACGTAAGCCTGCCAGTGGGGATCCTGGATATTTCCCTCTACCGTGATGATCTGACTTCATTGGCAGATCAGCCGATCGTCAACAAAACAGAAATCCCGTTCCCGGTTGCCGACAAAACAATTGTGTTGGTCGATGATGTGATTTATACCGGGCGGACTGTCCGGGCTGCCTTGGACGGCATTATTGATCTAGGCCGTCCAAATGCGATTCAACTTGCGGTCCTCATCGATCGCGGCCATCGGGAACTGCCGATCCGCGCAGATTTTGTGGGGAAAAATGTGCCAACATCAAGACAGGAATTGATTGCGGTTTGCCTGACGGAGGAAGATGGTGAAGACAGCGTTTATATTATGGCCAGGGATCCGGACGCAGAGTAAAAGAGGAGCCTGTCCAGGCTCCTCCTTTAAGCTTAAGGCCGGCTGCTTGAATCGAAGAAGGTTGTTGGTTTTCATATGCCGCACCGGTTGACTGGATCTGCTAGTGCAATCTGGTACACATCTGCTGTTCCGTTGTTGGCTTAACTGGAATTGATGTCAAGGGTGACAAGCTTGAAAACCTTTCTTGCGATGCATTTGCAGAGGCCTTAAGCAAGTTCGGGCATCAATTCCAGGTTAAGCCCGGTGCAGCATGGCCTGCCACCGCATCTATATGATATCCCGTCTCGCAATATTTATACCTGGAAAAGCAGATTGGTATTTCTTTCAGCTTAAGAGCTTTTTTCAGCTGCACATCCTTGACACAAGCTTTCTCAGATGGTAGAATAACAAGTGCTGATTAAGGGCACCAGGCGGCATGGCCAAGTGGTAAGGCAGAGCTCTGCAAAAGCTCGATCCCCAGTTCGAATCTGGGTGCCGCCTCCAATTTAGGCATTAAGCAGGATAGCAGTATGCTATCTTTTTTTTTTCCAAAACAGGTATGGATCCATTGGTTAAACAAGTGTTCCTCAGTAGAGACTATGGACAGAGTATAGGCTAGGAGGGATCCTGATGCGCAGCCTGTGGAGTGGAGCGATCAGTTTTGGCTTGGTAAACATTCCGGTTAAGCTATATGCCGCAACCGAACGGCAGGACTTGAAGTTCAATTACCTGCACCGCAAGTGTCATACCCCGATTAGATACCAGAAGTTCTGCCCCACTTGTGAGACTGAGGTGGCTCAAGATGAAATTGTGCGGGGGTTCGAGTATGCCAAGGGGCAATATGTGGTTTTGACCGAGGCGGACTTTGCCGGTGTTGCCGTTGAGGCAACCAAAACAATTGACATAATCGATTTTGTTAACCTGGCTGATATTGACCCCATTTATTTCGACAAGACATATTATCTGGAACCGGTCAAACCGGGAGTTAAAGCCTATCAGCTGCTGCGGCTGGCCATGGAACAGACTGGCAAGATTGCCCTGGCGCGGGTGGTAATCCGTACGAAGCAGGTGATGGCAGCGATCAGGATTTACCAGGATCTGATGGCTATGGAAACCATGTTTTACCCTGCAGAAATCCGATCTGCGCATGAACTAGCCAAACCGGAAGATGTCCAGATCGGCACCAGGGAGATGGAAATGGCAGTCGCCTTGATCAACAGCCAGACTGCCCCGTTTGATCCAAGTCAGTATGAGAATACCTACCGCAAAGCTCTAGTGGACCTAATCGATGCCAAGATTGCCGGTGATCAGGATGTTGTAGCAGCCAAACCACAGGAGAAAGGCCGGATCATTGATCTGGTGGCGGCGCTGGAAGCTTCTCTCAAGGCAGCCGAGCAGCAGGCCGAGTCCAAGCGGGAAAAAGAACATGTTGTTTCATAAGCCGATTGAGCCGATGCTGGCTGTGGATCACCCTCAGCCTTTTGATTCAGATGAACACCTTTTTGAAATCAAGTGGGACGGGTACCGCTGCATCGCTTACTGTGACGGGGAAGTTAGGCTTTTCAGCCGCAACCGGAAAGATTTCACCAACCGGTTCTGTGAGATCGCCGATGAACTCAGAAAGCTCCCTGTGCGCTGTATCCTTGACGGTGAGTTGATCGCTTTTGGCAGCAATCAGCTGCCTGACTTCTCTTTACTGCAGTCCAGATTCAAGGGCGGCAAAGAGATCGGAAGCAGCTATGCGGTCTTTGATCTGCTTTACCTGGAGGATCGTTACCTTTTTACTCTGCCTTTGATTGAGCGCCGGAAGCTGTTGATTGGTTTAGTGGAAAGATTGCTGCCGGCACAGGTTTTTACCTCCCATGCTGTAGAGAATCAGGGGACAAATTTTTTTCAAGCAATTGCCGGGCTGAACCTGGAAGGGATGGTTGCCAAACGCAAGGACAGTCATTATCTCCCCGGCAAACGCAGCCGGGCTTGGCTGAAGATCAAACACCGGTTGGAAACTTATGCAGTTATTGCCGGCTATGTCCCCGAACCGTTTGGGTTCAAATCGCTTGTGCTGGCTCAGTATGAAGATTGCCGGCTGGTCTATGTCGGTAATGTTGGCACCGGCTTTTCGGAGCATGACAAAATGGTTCTCGCCAAGGGGCTGGCCGGAATCCACGGTGATTGCCCCTTGGATGCCAAACCAGCAATTCCCCGGGTGGCTTGGGTCAAGCCAATACTGGTGGCTCGGATCGCTTATCTGGAATACACGGCAGACAAAAAACTGCGGCAGGCAAGTTTTCGAGGGCTGTGCCCAGATAAAAGGCAAGAAGAGTGCACAGTCCCATGGTGAAGCAGTTAGTAGAGGTTGACGGGAAACGTATTCAACTGTCTAATCTGGATAAGCTGATCTGGCCAATCCCAGCCCTGACCAAAGCCGACTTGATCCAGTACTTTACCAGCATCGGGCCGGTAGCCTTGAAGTATTGGTCAGGCCGGCCCCTGACTCTGACGCGTTATCCAGATGGAGTTCACAACCATGGTTTTTACCAAAAGAACTGTCCCGCATATGCGCCTGCGTGGGTGGACAGGATCTCTGTTGTCACCGATACCAAAACCATCGAATATATTATCTGTAACGATTTGGCGACTTTGGTATGGTTGGGCAATCAAGCTGTAATTGAAATCCACCCGGCGACGTACTGTATCAACGATCCTAATCGGCCCAGCTTTGCCATCATTGATCTGGACCCGGCTGCTCCTTCGGGTTTTGATGAAGCTAGGCGGGTTGCCGCAATTATCAGGAATGTCTTGGCGGAACTGGGCCTGCGTGGTTATCCCAAGACATCGGGGGCTACGGGAATCCACATTTATATACCGCTTCTGCCCAAGTATTCATTTGAACAGAGCTGTTGGCTGGTGGAGTTTATCGGTAGGTTATTGGTCAGGCTCGAGCCGCAGTTGGTAACGAACGAGCGTTTGGTAAAAAAGCGCCGCGGGGTCTACATTGATCATTTGCAAAATCTTCCGGGCAAGACGATTGTTGGTGTGTACAGCCCAAGGCCGCTGCCGCACGCGCCAGTGTCAACTGCGATAAGCTGGGATGAGCTGGACTACATCAGGCCAGAGGATTTCACCATAACCACAGTTCCCCAGCGAATCAAGGCGGTGGGTGATCTTTTTGAGCCAGTGCTCACTGACCAACAGTCAATTGACCAGATCCTTGAGTTTTACCGGGGATAACGCAAAGAATATCATTATTGACCGCACCATATACTAGATCAAGAAGAGGTGAGGGTTCAGTGTCTGTTTTGACCATAGGAGCGTCAAATACGTTGATGGAGTCGCTAAGGCCGGTGATTGACGCCGAGTTCAACGATAAAGCCTGGCGCAGCGAAGGTGTATATACCTTTCTGGAGCTGCCGCGGCCGGCGGGGCTTAACTTCGAGTTAAAAGTTGTCAATACGATTGCAACCACTATTTTCCGCCAGTTTGCACTAATTTGGATCAAGCGATTGTTACGGGCGAATTACGGGTATTTTGATCCCGAAGAGCAGAGCCATATCCTTGACCACGCCTGCCGTCGCCTGGAAAACTGCCCGTATCACCTCTACCACCAAGTCCATGCAGCCTTGGCTGAATACCTTATGGATAACGACGTGATCAATCTGGAAGGGTTTGTCCGCTTTCGTGTCAAGGAATTCTGGCATTTCCTCCAAGATGCGGTGGATTGTGCGGTTGACGAATACTTGGTCGAACGTGAGTATCAGGAGTTTGTAACACTACTCCGTTATTTTGTGGAGCTGCAGGAACCGAGAGTCGAGATGGTCAACGTAATCATAGATCAACCGGAAAGTTTCCGCATTCTGGATTCTCATGGAGATGTGATCCAGACAGATTACCTGCAGGGCATGATTTTGGAGATCAATCACAACGAATTTGATTTTGAGGATTTCCTGATTAGTGCTTTAATCACCATTGCCCCGGCGAGGATTGTGCTCCACTTGTGCCAGGGAAACCGCGTTGAACAGACGATCATCAGTATCTTTGGCGCAAGGGTTTACATTTGCGACAACTGTTCGATTTGCAATGCCTATTGCAAGTGTCCATGATCATTATTGAAAAGTTGTGTACAAGGTATGCCGTAGTATAAAATTACTGTCGGACAGGGAATGATGCCTGGAAAATAGAAGAAGATCTCACCGTCCCTGCATGTGGACGAGTACAAAGTACTCAAGAGGTAAGATCTTCTATGGATTTAGTATTCGATGAGAGTCTAGTGTTATCCTTCAAGGAGGTTGTTGAGGAATCAGTACGGCAGATATTCGAAGGCAAGGGTATTTCAGCGTTTCAGCAGGCCCTGCGAAATGGAATGAATCAGATATGTTGTGCAATTCAGCAACGGGTAATAGAATTTATTGACTATCAGCTCAGAACAGACGTATCACTTAGGAAAGATTGGTCTATTGAACGCAGAGGGCGGGTTAAAACCGTTATATCGCCTTTCAGTGAAGTACGCTATGAGCGGACGTATTTTCAACACAACAAAACCGGAAAGTATGCCTATCTTGCTGATGTATTGGTGGGATACACACCTCATCAGCGGTTGGACAATCTTCTGGAAGCGGATTTACCAAAAGAGGCTGTTGGGCAGGCCTTGGCTAATCGAATAAATGGCTGAAAGCGATTGGGCTTGGAAGATCTGATCGTGGTTTCCGGCAAACGCCAGTCTGGAGGATAGATAGTCTTCCAGTTCTTCTTCCTTCAAACCCTGCAGGGTATGCTTAACCAGAATCCGCTGCCGTAAAGGTAAATGAACGTTAAGGTTTAGTTTGGTGCGAATATTTCACCTAACTCGATTGCCAATCCGTTTAGAAACTCACGGACGTTTAAGGTGGACAGTGCAAAATAGCAGACGTGGTAAGAAGCGGGGTTAAGCCGCTTTAAGTATGCCCTAAGCGACGTAGTCTTGCCTACTAGCGGCTCACCAATTACAAGGCCAATGCCTCTGGTAGCTTCTAAAAACTCCAAGCGAGAGCGCAGCTCTATGATTGAACCTGTAGAAAACAGCTGCTCAATAGGGGCTTCTTTGCGAAACGGATTAAACTTCAATCCGAAGAATTGCAAAAAACGCATCAGCTTTCATCCCTTTCAGAGCCTGTGTGTAAGAGATTTTCGAGAGAAGGTGTCCAAGCTCTTCTTTAGGTTTTGATTCAATTTCAGGCCTTCCCGGCGGCCTGCGTCTGAGAGCATTGTCATATAGTTGAACGAATGAAGCTTCCCCACGTGAACACTATCCACATATAGAGGGAGCTTGATGTGAGGCTGTCCAAGCCATTCCGGTTCATAACGGACTTCAACTGTTGAACCGGCCAGTGAATAATCTGTCTCATAGATCATGTTGCTAACCTGTAAGGTTGCATTGGGACGCACTTTTCTGGTAGTACGCAGTAAGAACAATGCATCTACAACAGTTGGGTCTCCAATATGATCGATACGGCTGGCTTGTTCCATGAAAAACTCCAATGGGCTTTTACCCAATGCGCTGTGCACTTTACGGTGGTAATCTGTATCCAGCCAGCGCCAGTAACGATCATTCAGTTCGTCAATGTTAAGATCTGTGCCAACCGTACTTAAAAATCTGGTTCTTACTGTTTGAAAGAACCGTTCCTGTTTGCCTTTGGCAGCAGCGTGGTAAGGACGTGCGTGGACTACAGAACAGCCAAATCCGGCACAGATCAACGCCAGCTGCTGCGTCCGGTAAATCTTGGCATTGTCTGTGCAGAGCATTTTTGGCTTTCCTCGGCGCAAAACCGCTTCTTTGAGGAAATACCGCAGAGTTAAGAAGTCTTGTTTAAAGACAAACCCGCTGTAGGGAACGAGCCTGGAAGCATCATCCAAAAAACAGATTAGGTAGGTGTCCCGCTTTCTCAGGCCATGTAAGCCATGTTTTATCGGCGCGATTGAGCAGCCGTCCTATGGTTTGGTCTTATTTAGGGGCGAACCAGATGGCTCACCTAAGAGTTCACCGAGAAAATGGTGCCAATCTAGCCCAAATTTACTAGAGCGAAAAGACAAAACAAACAATGAAAAGGCCATGAGACTTAGTCAGCAATCTTTGGTATCGCTTCCTAAGGCTCTTGGTTCTAGTTTTGAAATTCTGGGCAATATTCCTTCTTTTGGAAGAGGAAATAAGCTCTGGTCAGCTTGGTTAAGGCAACTTGCTAACGAGACTTTCAGATTCTAAATCTACGAAACAAAAAGTCGTTCTGGCTCGTCACAGGGATAAACGAGATCTTCGATCCGACAGTGGGTTGATACTATCTGGGCAAGGAAGTAGCTATGGATTTTTGGATCAATATGGTATAATGAGAATAGCATGATAGATATCTGCATACGGAGGTGAAAGCTGTGAAAGAGACGGTCTATCCTTTGCTGGCTTTACGAGGCACTATTGTCTTTCCTGATATGGTCACACCCCTGGAGGTTGGCAGAGAACTATCAATCTACGCACTTGAGGCAGCGATGACTGGAGACAAGAAATTGGTCTTGGCCGCCCAGAAGGATGCCAGTATTGTTGAACCACTGCCTGAAGATATCTACGATGTTGGCACGATCTGCGAGGTCAAACAGCTGTTGAAAATGCCGGAAGGCCAGATTCGCGTATTGATGGAAGGCATCCAAAGGGTAGAGATTCGCTATTTTATCGAGGACGGCAGCTATTGTCAAGTTGCTGTTGAACCAAGAGACAGCATTATCACCCACGACATAGAGACGGAGGCGCTTAAGCGCAGTGTCCTGGACTTGTTTGAAAAATATGTCCGGATGTCCAAGAAGATTCCCAATGAAGTGATCAGCTCGGTGAACAGCATCAGCGATCCGGATCGTTTTGCCGATGCCGTTGCCGGCCAGATTATGACCACAGTGGAAGAGCGCCAACCGCTGTTGGAGGAGTTGTACACAAAGAAGCGCCTGGAAATGCTGCTGCAGCTGCTTTCCAAGGAACTGGACCTTTTGGAACTGGAAAGGAAGATACAGCTAAAGGTCCGCAAACAAATGGAGCGCACCCAACGGGAGTATTATCTGCGGGAGCAGATGAAAGCGATCCAAGGCGAGCTTGGCGACAAAGATGATCGCTTCAATGAGGTGGAAGAATACAAGCGGAAGCTCGCGGCAGCGAAGCTTCCGAAAGAGGCAAAGGCCAAGGTGGTTCATGAGCTGCACCGGTTTGAGAAGATGCCGCCTATGGCGGCGGAAGCGGTGGTGGTCCGCAACTATCTTGACTGGATGCTGTCTTTGCCGTGGTCAAAAACCACCAAGGACCGGCTGGATATCAATCAGGCGGAAGAGATTCTTGAGCGGGATCATTACGGCTTGGACCAAGTCAAACAGCGGATCCTGGAGTATTTGGCCGTCCGTCAGCTGACAAAACAGCTGAAAGGCCCGATTCTATGCCTGGTCGGGCCTCCCGGTGTAGGGAAAACATCCCTAGCCCGTTCGATTGCTGAAGCCCTGGGGCGGAAGTTTGTCCGCATTTCCCTTGGGGGGATCAGAGATGAAGCGGAAATCCGCGGGCACCGCCGCACCTATGTGGGTGCCCTTCCTGGAAGGATCATTCAGGCCATGAAGGTCTGCGGCAGCCGCAATCCAGTCTTCCTCTTGGACGAAATCGACAAACTCGGTGCGGATTTCCGCGGCGATCCCACATCGGCGCTGCTGGAAGCCCTTGATCCTGAACAAAACCGAAGCTTCAGTGATCATTACCTGGAAGTGCCCTTTGATTTGTCACAGGTTATGTTTTTGACAACTGCCAACTTACTCCATCAGATTCCCCCGGCGCTGCGGGACCGGATGGAAGTGATTGAGATACCCGGTTACACTGAGCATGAGAAATTGGAGATTGCCAAACGCCATCTGTGGCCCAAACAGCTGGCGGCTCACGGTCTAAGCCTGGAGCAAGTCCAGATTTCGGGCAATGCCTTTGTGCGGGTGATCAGCGACTATACCCGGGAAGCCGGGGTGCGCAATTTGGAACGATCATTGGCAGCGATCTGCCGCAAGATTGCCACAGAGATTGTCCGGGGAGGCAAGACCCCCATCAGGGTCACTGTCAATTCGCTCCAAAAATACCTTGGGGTGCCCAAATACCAGCATCACCTGGTGGATACTGAAGACCGGGTTGGTGTGGCTACCGGATTGGCGTTCACTTCCGTTGGCGGTGAAATGCTGTCGATTGAGGTTACTATTGTAAAAGGCAAAGGCAATATCACACTGACGGGCAAACTGGGTGAGGTAATGCGCGAGTCAGCCCAGACCGCAATCAGTTACATTCGTTCCCGGGCTGATCAGCTTAATATTGATCCCGATTTCCATGAGAAATATGATGTGCATGTCCACGTGCCTGAAGGAGCAGTCCCTAAAGATGGGCCATCGGCGGGGATTACCATTGCCACAGCTGTGGTCAGTGCTTTGACCGGCAGGCCGGTGCGGCGGGAACTGGCCATGACTGGAGAGATCACCTTGCGCGGGAGAGTCCTGCCTATTGGCGGCGTCAAGGAGAAGCTGCTGGCCGCTCATCGCAGCGGGATCACCCATGTTATCCTGCCCAAGGACAATCAGAAGCATCTAGAGGATATACCTGAGGATGTACTGCGGAAGATCGAAATCGAATTCGTTGATCATATGGATACTGTCTTGGAAATGGCCTTGGTAGGGAATGATCCTCAGCCTGATGCAGGCAAGGATCTGGGTTTTGTACCTACAGAAGAGTTCAACGATCCTCAGCAGTGGATTGAGCGATAATGGGTTTAAACTTGCACGATTGTGAGTTTATCACCAGTGCGGTAAGGCCAGACCAATACCCCAGGCATCAGTTTCCAGAAGTAGCCTTGGTTGGCAGGTCGAATGTGGGCAAATCATCATTGATCAATACTTTGGTCAACCGCAAGAGGCTGGCTCAAGTGTCGAGCCAGCCTGGGCGGACTCGAACGCTGAACTTCTACCGGGTTGATCGCCTTGTACTGGTGGATCTGCCGGGTTACGGCTATGCCAGAGTATCTCAGTCGATCAAGGCACATTGGCAAAAGATGATCGAGGGTTATTTAACCAAGCGCGAAAACCTGGTGGGTTTGTTGATGGTGGTTGACATCAGGCGTCAACCAACTTCTGATGATCAGGTTATGGCCGAGTGGATCGCCAGTATCGGTTTTCCGGCCTGGGTAGCGGCTACAAAAGCTGATAAACTCAGCCGCTCAAGGCAAAAACAGCAGTTGGACGCCATCACAAGTATCATAAATTTGCCTGGGTTCGTGTTTTCTGCCGCAACAAGAGTTGGGCGGGACACCCTTATTGTAGTACTTAATCAGCTGGTTGGCGACAAGTGAGGGGTTCCACAATGAAGACGAAAACAGGTCTATTGATCGTGAGTACGATTGCGGCTTTGATTGTAGCAGCAGGTTTGCTCCATTATACGCCGGCACTCGCTCTGGACCGGGGGTTGGAGTTGATCCTGCTCTTGATCATGCTGGTTTTCTTTCAATTCCGGGGAGTTGGCGTATCAAGCCATATGAAGCTGTCATTGTCGGTCTCCATTTATCTTACCACCATTTTTGTCTACGGGACAGGCGAAGCCATCTGGATGGCAGTGTTGTCAAACATTATGTTCGGCCTTCTGGCCAAGATTGAACCGTTCAAAGTATACCTAAACTTGCTTCAGCGTTCCTTGGCAAGTTTGGTTACAGGTGTGGTTTTTAACCATCTTCACGGGCAGGCGGCCCAGCCTCTGGCCCTCTCTACAAGCTTGGGGCCAATGCTGCTCAGCCTTGTGCTCTACACATTCGTCAATTTGTCCCTGGTTTCGGTCCTGACTATTCTGGCCCAACCGGAAGTTGCCCCAAGGGTGATCAAGGCTTATAGGCCTCACATTTGGTTGAATTCACTGCTGTATGGTTACACCGGGATCGTGTATGCCGTGTTTATCAGCAGCTGGCAGCTTGCAGGGTTGTTGTTTTTCAGCATTCTCATGATCGGCATCGCCGAACTGATGCACTACAGCATGCAAATGGTTGTGGAACAGCAGCGGCGGATCAAAGCGGAACAAGAGCTGATCCTAGATTCCAAGACCAAAGTCTACAATTATCGTTTCTTAAGCGACTGGCTGGATCAAGACAGCGATATGCAGGTGACAATGCTTTTCATTGATATTGACGATTTCAAGGTTTTCAATGACCTCTTCGGCCACGAGTACGGCGATCAAGCTCTTTACACTGTGGCGCAAACCATTTCCCGAAGCGTTCGTGAAAATGATTGTGTGATCCGTTTCGGAGGGGAAGAGTTTGTGGTGATCCTGTCCAATACGCCTCGAAGCCGAGGTGTGCAGATTGCCAAACGGATTCAGGCCAAACTGGCCGAGCTGTCAGAGACAGGGCTGAAAAGGCCTTTGACAGTTTCAATTGGCATTGCAAGCTATCCCGATGATGCGGTGGATCGGATGGAACTGCTGCGGCGTGCTGACTTTGCCATGTACCGGGCTAAGTCGATGGGGAAAAACCAATGCTGCACGGCGGTTGACGAAGTGGGTTGAGCAATGATGTCTGATTTGCAATAATTGTGTAGACAAAGAAGGAAATTTTAGAACAAGATAGAAGATCATAATATAGGGGCCCAAGGGAGACGGTGAGTGAGAGGGGCTCTTATTTGATGAATAGAACCGAAAAGAACACTAATGGTATTGCCGCTGGTTTACAGCAAGAACAAGAACAGGAGTGGGGGCCTGATCAGCTGGCGGAGCTGGTTGCCGTTTATATGGCAGACAAGCCGGCTTTGACTTTTCGGCTTGCCTGGGATGCTTATGTCAGCAACGAAATCTGTTTGGCGGAAGCGGCAGCTGCCCTCGGCAGTACTGTTTACCAATTCCTGGAAATGGGCAAGCATTTTCGCCATCAAATAGAAGTGGATATCCCTCATGACCTGTGGTCCATGGCAACACCGGAACAGAAGTTTCTCATGAAGTGTTTGCCGCAGCGGCTAATAGACATCCTAGCCCGCCTGATGATCAAGGATTTGCTGATTCCCAAATCCAGAAGGTATTTGGAGCCTTTGTGGGAAGACTTAAGGTTGCTGCGGAACTTAAGGTTTGTGGAGGAATCAGATCGGGATCAGCTTTACCAGTATACTCTGGCTATCGGTGAAGCAAAAAATACGGGAGCGGTTTAGCGCCCCCGTATTATTCTTTATGGTCGATTTCCAGGCGGATCTGATCACCGCCGTGGATTTGATCGGTGTATCCCGCCGGCTGCCCGTTGATCCAGAACGTGATCTGCTTAATATCCTCCAGCCTGTAGGGCTGATATACCTGGAAAATATCGGCCAGGATAAATCTCGCTTCTGACTGAGGACGGCACTCAACCCGGTCGCCGTCGTTCACTGCCAGGTCAAGGCTTCCCGGCTGACCGTTAATCAGGACTCGGGGCGGGCCTTTCAATTCGACCTTTTCGTCGTTAACGTACACAGTAATGGAACTCTGAACAACTTCAACTCCAGCACGTTTCAGCGCTGCCCCCACCGTTTCAACAGGCTCGTATGTTATGCTGTCACCATCATCGAGCGCATAGGTTAACGGCTGCTCCTGCCCGTTTACTGTGATGGCAGGGATAATGGCGGTATGCTCACCGTTGATGATCAAGGATTTGTACAGCCGCAGCTGTTCCACAAGATCCTGAAGCAGGATTGGGCGTGCCTCTTGGTTTTCAACTATGTCGATTTCAATGACATCCTTGCCCTGCAGTCTGGTCCGGAGCGTCGCCGGTTCACCGTTGCATAGAATCTGGGTTGGCGCCCGCCCGTGCCCGCGGATGGTGAAGGGCTCCTGATTGATCGTCAATTCCAAGGTGCGGGCAGTATGATCGATCAGGCGATCGATATCGTACCCGGCGTTGAGCAGGGCATCACCGACTGTGGCATCGCTCAGGCGCAGAAAATGGACAGTCTTGCCGTTGACCGTCACTTTCTGCAGTTTCATAGCCAATTGATCAAGGTGGTTGCAGCCGATGCAGATTGGAGTCACCAACTGCGGGCCGAGATACTCGTTGGCCCCCCTGATATTGCTGAGGCTGGCCCGATCCCGGATTCTGACCAGATTGTCCGGCAGCTGCAGGTACTTGGCAATCTCCCGATCCAGGTGCGGTGTGAGGCTGCCGCCCCCGATCAGAATTACGCCTTTTGGAGCACCGTCGTTCAAGGCACTGATTTCATTGCTGATCTTGTGAGCCAGAGTAGCAACCGCCGGCTGAATTAGGGCCAAAACCTCTTCCTGGCTGACTTCAAGCCGGTTCCCTAAGGCGTCCGTATATCTGATAACCGAATTAGTGTTGAGCTGACGCTTTACCTGCTCGGCCTCCATGAAATCAAGGAGATAGTGATCGGCTGTGATCCTGGTAATCAAGTCCCCGGCTTGCGGAATCATGCCAAAAGCTTTGACTGTTCCATCTGCGGTGATGGCAATATCAGATGTGCCTGCACCCACATCCACCAGCGCCAGATTGAGCATGCGCATCGACGGCGGGATTACGGCATGCATGGCGGCAATCGGTTCCAGAGTCAAAGACTGGATTCCCAAGCCGGCCAGGCGCAGCGCTGTCATCAAGGAATCAACAACAATCCGGGGGAGGAATGTGGCAATCACTTCCACCGATGCAGAGTACCCCTGGTGGCCGACGAGATTTTCGATTGGCTGGTCGTCGAGATACTTCTGGACTACCGAATAGCCGACACACAAGTAGGTGTCTACAGCGGTCTGCACTCGATATTGGCTTGTCTGGCTGAGAGCATCCTGAACAGCACTCAATTCCAGCTCGCCCAAGAATTCCCAGGTAATCTCTTGATTCAAGGGCAGCTTGATCGTGGCCTGGCCGCGCTGAGTACGCAAAGAGCGCCCGGCGGCGGCAACAACGGCCTCGGTAATTGGTTCAGATGTGTGAGTACTAATCTCTGCGGCAACTTCCCGGATCACTTGTGCCACTTTTGGTATGTCATGAATCTGCCCGTCCTGCATGGCATTTGGGAGCTGTTCTTTGATTACCACATGATGGACTGTGTATTGCTGTGCTTCCTGTTCCATCAGCAAACCGGCTATCTTGCGTGTTCCAATATCCAAGGCAAAGATAGTACTCATTACCCTCATCCTCAATTGTGTTAATACTTAGTAATTCCACGAAATAGCCGGACTTTCCTTCGTAGTTTTTGGTATAATACAAACATACAGGAAAACTTAGGATTTTAAGGAGATGTGAAAATGGCCGCAAAAACAATACCGCAGCGCAGTGAAATCGCCGATCAGTACAAGTGGAAACTAACGGATCTGTATCCTTCAGACCAGGTGTGGGAACAAGACTTTGAGGAATTGAAACAAATGATGCCTTCGCTCAAGGATTACCAAGGCCGGCTCACGACCGCAGAGAACCTGCTGGCGTGCCTGAAGCTGCAGGATCAAGTCAGAATCAAATTTGATCGCTTGGCAGGCTATGCCATGATGAGTAAGGATCAGGACAATACCAACCCAGTATACCAGGGATTTTGGGATCGGATCGTTGGTATCGGAGCAGAACTCGGCAGCAATCTTGCCTATATTGAGCCGGATATACTGGCTCTGCCTGCCGCAACTGTACGGGAGTGGGTGGAGCAAACCCCAGGGCTTAAAACCTACGGCCACTATCTGGACAATATTCTGCGGATGAAACCCCACACGCTCCCGACGGAACAAGAAGAACTCCTGGCACGGGCCAGTGAGATGGCCCAGGCTGCCAGCCAGATTTTCCGGATGTTCAATAATGCGGATCTGCGGTTTCCCACCATCAAGGATGAAAATGGCAATGAGGTGGAACTGACCCACGGGCGTTATCTGCGCTTTATGGAAAGCCGGGACAGGGATGTACGCAAATCCGCCTTTAAGGCTTTGTATTCAACCTATGAACAGTGGAAAAACACTTTGGCCGCCACCTATGCTTCGGCAGTGAAGAGGGCTTTGTTTTTTGCCAGGGCCAGAAAGTACGAATCGTCGTTGGAGGCGGCTTTGGATCTAGACAATGTGCAGCCCGATGTATACCACAGCTTAATCAAGGCTGTCCATGAGGGCCTTCCTGCTTTTTACCGCTATATGGAGCTGCGCAAGAAAATGCTCGGGCTTGATGAGCTGCACATGTATGACATTAATGTGCCTTTGGTGCAGGATCTGGACATCAAAATCCGGCCTGAACAGGCGGTGGAAATGGTGAAAACGGGATTGGCACCTTTGGGAGGGGAATATGTCACGGATCTCAGCAAGGGCTTGTCCGCAGGGTGGATCGACTGGTTTGAGAACAAGGGCAAGACCAGCGGAGCCTATTCTGCCAGTGTTTACCGGGTGCATCCCTATGTTCTGCTAAACTATGAGAACACGGTTGACGACATGTTCACCTTGGCTCATGAAATGGGCCATGCCATGCACTCATACTATTCCGATTTGAATCAGGAGTTTATCAATGCGGACTATGCGATTTTCGTCGCTGAAGTTGCGTCTACGGTGAATGAGTGCCTGGTTATGAACGATCTGTTGGCAAAGGCTGATGATCCGAAGCAAAAGCTTTACCTTCTCAATCACTATTTGGAACAGTTTAGAGGTACTGTATTCAGGCAAACCATGTTTGCTGAGTTTGAAATGATTGTTCATGACAGGATCGGCAGTGGGGTTCCCATGACAGCGGAAAGCTTGTGCCAGGCTTATCATGAATTGAACCAGATATACTACGGGCCTGAGGTGATAAGCGATCCGCACATAGCAATGGAGTGGGCCAGGATTCCCCATTTTTACCGGCCGTTTTATGTCTACAAGTATGCCACCGGTTTTTCCGCCGCTGTAACCATAGCACAGAAGATCCTGAATGAAAATGGCGCGGTAACCCGGTACTTGGAGTTCTTAAGAAACGGTGGTTCCGATTATCCTCTCAATCTGTTGAAGAAGACCGGTGTGGATTTGACCACTCCGGAACCGATCATGAAGGCAATTGATGTGTTCGGGTCGCTTGTTGATCAAATGGAAAGGCTCGCATCAGAATTGAAAGCGTTAATGTAAAATTAGACGCAAAATTCAGCGCAGGGTTTTTTGAATTTCTCAAGAATATTGTTGGTGTGTTAAATTTATGATGTGGTGGTGAATGTCTGAGGTAACTTGGCCCGGATCCCAAACGCTGCCAGTGTAGGCAGTACCGGGCTGAGATCCGGGGTTAGCCTGCAATGTTTCCAGCACCAGGCAATCGGAGCATTGATTCGGATCGTGCTTAAGTTTTTGAAAAGCAAGGCCTGGGATTTGTTTGCCCGCAAATTGGCTCCAGCTTTTCCCCTCAGCAGCTGGGCATTGGCAATAATCTGTTCCAAACCGCCGAAACGCTTGAGCCATTTTACTGCTGTTTTTGGGCCGATCATGCTGATACCGGGAATATTGTCACTGGCATCACCCATTAATGCTTTGAGATCAGGGATTAATGCCGGCGGCAGTTGGATCTCAGCTTCAACCGTATCCGGTGTGTAGATTCTATTGGAGCGCCTGTTGGGTATTAGAACGGTTACCGTGTCGTTTACCAGCTGGAGTGTGTCCCGATCGACAGTTGCGATATAAGCTTCGGTGCCGTAAGGCAGGTTGGCTGCAATTGTGCCGATTACATCGTCAGCTTCGTAACCCGGCAGCTTCAGAATGGGGATCTCCATTGCTGCCAGTAATTCCGCAATTAAAGGCAGCTGTTCCTGCAGTTCCACAGGCATTGGCGGCCGGTTTGCCTTATAGGGCGGGTAGAGCTTGTGGCGAAAGGTAGGCTGGGGATGGTCGAAGACCGCAGCCAAGTACTGCGGCTGGATCTGGCTGATGAGTGATGACAGAGTGTTGTAAAACCCAATCACGGCATTGACTGCAAGCCCGCTGCTGTTGCGGATTGTGTTGGGCAGGCCATAGTAGGCACGATAGACCAGGGCAAATCCATCAATGATTAGGCAGCATTGTTTCATTCCAAGACTCCTCTACCAGGTCGATATGCTAATTATAGCATAGAAGCTTATCCAAAACCAGTTTGTGAACCCTTGAGTCAGGACGAAGGAAGAATAAATTCATTAAGGAGAGACGGGTATGGGTTATCTTTTAGGTCTGGATATTGGCACATCACAGGTAAAAGCACTGTTGGTCACGGTCGAAGGTGAAATTGTCGGTTCGACGGCACAGGAATATCCGCTGTATGCACCGCGGCCGGGGTGGATGGAGCAGGATCCGGAAGATATGTGGCAGGGCACGGTCCTGGCACTGCGCAAAGTCCTTGACAAATATGACGTGGATCCAAGTGAGGTCAAGGGTATTGGCTTGTCCGGGCAGATGCACAGCTCAGTTTTTCTGGACAAGGACGGCACAGTGATCCGGCCGGCAATCCTGTGGAACGATACACGGACAACCAAGCAGTGCTATGAAATCGAGAGCCTGGTGGGGAAGCGCCTGCTTTTGGAGGAAGCGTGCAACCCGGCTTTGGAGGGCTTTACAGCCCCGAAGGTTTTGTGGCTCAGGGAACATGAGCCGGAGAACTTTACCAAAGTGCGCTGGTTGGTTTTGGTTAAGGACTATATCCGTTACCGGTTGACCGGTGAGCTGAAAATGGAACTGAGCGATGCTGCAGGCACGCTCTTGCTCAATGTTAAACAAAGACAGTGGTCCAAGACTATTATGGGTAAGCTCAACCTTCCCATGGAGATCTTGCCTGAACTGGTGGGATCCAGTGAAATTGCGGGAACAATCAATCCTGAGGCAGCAGAATTGACCGGTTTGACCGTTGGCACACCGGTAGTTGGCGGTGGCGCCGACAATGCCTGCGGCGCAGTGGGGGCTGGTATTGTAGCTGCCGGCCGGGCCATGATCAGCCTTGGCACCAGCGGCGTGATGCTGGCTCATTTGGATGTGCCCAAATTGCCCAACGGCGGGACTATACATATGTTCAACCACGCGGTAAAAGACCGTTTCTATATGATGGGTGTGATCCTGTCCGCCGGGTTATCGTTCAGGTGGTTCCGGGATCAGTTCGGACAGATGGAATCGGTCTTGGCTGAAAGCCTCGATACCGACCCCTATGTGCTCTTGTCTGAAGCGGCCTCCCACGGCACACCGGGCAGTCAAGGTGTGATTTTCCTGCCTTATTTGACAGGTGAGCGGACCCCTCATGGGGACGGGAATGCCCGCGGGTGTTTCTTCGGCCTCTCCAGCAGCCATCAGCGCCGTGATCTGGTGCGGGCGATCTTGGAAGGTGTTGGTTTTGCCTTCAGGGATTCCTTCTGTTTACTGCAGCAGGCTGGTTGGACCGGCAAGACGGTCAGGTGTATCGGTGGTGGCGCTAAGTCAAGATTGTGGCTGGAGATTTTGGCGAGTATTCTTGGACTGCAGATGCAGACGCTAAATGTTGATGAAGGCCCCGGTTTAGGTGCAGCTCTCCTTGCCGGTGTCGGCACCGGTGCGTTTGCAGATACCAAGGAAGCTTCTGAGGCGCTGATCAAGGTAATCGATACGATCGACCCGGTCGAAAAATGGCATTCATTGTACCTGGAGATCTATCAAGTTTATAAAAGCCTCTATCCGGCTTTAAAACCAATGTATGATCAAATGGCTAAGCTGTTTTAGGTATCAAGGTGGGTGGCTCAATATTGAACCGGCGCATAATCATAGTATGGGCGGCCGCGGCGCTCCTGGTTCTGTGCGGCACTGCCTTTGGGCGGGATGATGAATTCCGTGTTACCATCAAAACCGACAATTTCCAGGATCTCTATCATGACAGTGCAGTCATTTCCTCGGACGGACGGTCCATTACCTTGGTCGATTACGGCCAGAACTTTGTCAGCGAATCTCCTGTAACACTGCTGCCAACAGCTGAAGGGATCCTGGTGGCAAACGGCGCTGAAGAACTGCTGATGGGGTCGCCTGTCTGGGTTTACCCTGATCATGCCTGCCGCTTGATCCTGGAAAGCATCAAGCGTGGTGACGCCTGGGAGTTCAGCCCTTCATACAGGGGCTTTTTGGAAGTCAATCTGACAGAAAACGGTCAACTGCAGATCATCAATACGGTCAAGATTGAGGAATATTTGTATGGTGTCGTCCCCAGTGAAATGCCGTCCAGCGCCCCTTTGGCCGCCTTGTGCGCTCAGGCGGTTGCATCGCGGACTTTTGTGGTGAGGGCGATAATTGAGGCCAGGGCAATGGGTCGCAATTATCATGTTGACGACAGTGTTTTCGCCCAAGTGTACAACAACCGGCAGGAGGATCTGAACGCAAAACAGGCAGTGGATCAGACTCGGGGCCTCGTGATGGTTGATCAGGACAATTTGCTGGTAAAGGCTTATTTTCATTCCACTTCCTGCGGGTATACAGCTGCCTCCCATGAGGTATGGGGCGGCGGTACCCGGGACAGCTATCCAGGGAGGCCAACTCCCTATTTGCTGCCCCGGTCGGTTTTAACAACCGATGTGACAGTTGACTGGAATGATGATGCTGATGTATTGAGGTTTCTGAAAAACAAGGCCATTTCCGGATATGAACGGAAATCACCGTGGTTCCGCTGGGAAATTGGTTTTACCAGGGCTCAGCTGGAGGCCACGATCAATGCCAATTTGGCAAGTCTGTATCAAATTCAGCCGCAGTTTGTCGAGACACTGCAGGATGATGGCAGATTTGCTTCGACTCCTGTGCCGGAATCGGGGATCGGCAGATTAAAGGATCTTAGGGTTGCCGGGCGGGGCGGCGGCGGCAATCTGCTCACATTGGAAATCGTGGGCTCGAACGGCACTTTTCAGGTGAGCAAGGAGTTGAATATCCGGAACCTGATCCGCCCAAGCAAACTGTATACAAACGAAGATATTGTGATTCACCGGATGCAGGATCAGATTGTGAACTACCCGATGTTGCCCAGCACCAGTATCGCCTTTGAGATCATCAGGGATGCAGGTGGTGAAATCGCCCAGGTGATTATCTACGGCGGAGGAATCGGCCATGGTGTCGGCATGAGCCAGTGGGGTGCCAGGGGGATGGCAGAGGCAGGCTATGACTATGGAGAGATCCTGAAGTCGTTTTACTCAGACATTGATCTGATTGACATCTACACGGTCCGGGACTGGCAAAAACTGGTGTTTCCAGAGTGAGAGAGCAAACTGAAGCGTGCCTACTTTGCAAAAATGTCTATTTGTTTGACATATAATGCATAATATGATATTTTATATTTATCGATTATGAAAGCACCCTTATACGTTTGCAGGCGAAAAACAGCAGTAATAATTGAGCTTATATAGGACAATAATAGCTACTAGATGTTGTGGCTTAAACCCAATATTGGAGAAGGAGTGAAAAGTGTGGGCTATGAAGATTCTTTAAGGCAAGCGAGGGAGCTATTACTCCTTGAGATTAATGAACTTAAAGAACAGTTGGCGAGAAAAGAGCAAAACTTGAGAAAACTTGACGCTTTTCTTAGAGAACCTTATACAAGCAGCGGGAACGGTATCTCCTTGACAAAGCGTATTGTACAAATAGTTTACCAGCTTGTTTCAAGCCAAGGGCACCCGATAACAGCCAAAGCAGTGGTCAAGGAATTTTTCAAACAACGGCAAGATGTGAATGAGTCGACTATCCGCTCCACATTGTACCAGGTAAGCAGGAAGCAGAAGCCGACAGAAATCGAGGTTGGTGGAAACAAGATTGCCGTGTTTGTGATAAAAGACGGGCCGACATATAATGTTGAAGCAGCGGAAGACAGCCAGGCGGAGAAAAAGGCGCATGCTTGAGCACTCCTGAGGGAAGCCCTATCCAGAGATAGGGCTTTTTTATCTTGGGAGCACGGCAGGATTTTGGTTGGAGTTTATGGAACATGATCTCATGAATGTCATGGGGGAGTGAAGATGCGCAGGCTCGCCGTCGCTGTCGTTGCCGCTTTTTTTGTAGCCGTCGAGTTTTTGAGATGGCAGGGCATTATCGATTTCGGAGCTTTGTATGTATTCTCTCATACATGGTATTTGATTCCCATGTGGTACGGCATCAAGCTGGCACAGCAAAAATCAAAAAGCATGAAAACCTCTGGGTTTGTTTTAATCGTATTTGCAGGATTTATGCTTATCATGAGCATGATTGAGCTGTTTTCCGAAACCCAGGACTCAATCTACTACATCACGGTTGCCGGGACGTTGATTTTTTGGCCGCTGGTGATGATCATGTTTTTTCTTTCAGTGCTTGTCAGCCTTTTTGACAAGGGAGAAGAGGTCCACAAAAGCTTTTTGACCCAGCGGACTGTTGAGTGCCCTGAACAGGAGCTTTTGGATACATCTCTAAGCACTGTATTGGGCAAATTGACATTCGTGATGAACCTCAAATCCGTAAGCCACCGTGCTGTGCGGTTGGACATCCTTGCTTTGTTCGGCAAGGTGGAGATAGTTGTTCCTGAGGATGTGGGTGTGCTGGCAGAACAAAAAGCATTGTTTGCCGCTGCAGACGTCTTGGGAAAACTCTCCCGCAAGCTCGTTGGCGGGGAGGTTGTGCGCAGCCCGGCGGCAGAGAGCCAGAACCCCCGTTTGCTGTTAGTGATCCGTTCTTGTTTCGGTAGTGTGGCAGTGAAGTATGAGTCGCGAAGGAGTTGATCGAGTGCTAAATATCAGCTTTTTTTTGCCTACGGAAATACTTCACGGTTCAGAGGTAATAAGGCGTTACAGGGATCGGCTCAAGGAATTTGGCAGGAAAGCGCTGCTGGTAACGGGCAGGCATTCTGCCCGGTTAAGCGGAGCCCTTGAGGACGTGGTTGCCGCTTTGGATCACTGCGGTATCGGGTACCAGGTGTTTGATCAGGTGGAAAACAACCCCTCCCTGGCAAACGTAGCTGCAGGTGCCAAGGTAGCCCGCCAGTTGGAGCCGGATTTTATTATTGGGATCGGAGGAGGTTCTCCTTTGGATGCTGCCAAGGCTATCGCTGTCTTGGCGGTGAACAAGTTTAGCCCTGAGAGACTCTATGACGGAGGCTATCCCCATCCGCCCCTGCCTGTGGTTGCAGTCCCGACCACAGCAGGTACCGGCAGTGAAGTAACGCAGTACTCGGTCTTGACCCTGACCGACAAGCAAACCAAGGCGGCGTTTGGGGACAGGAGCATTTTTCCCAGGCTGGCATTTTTGGACTACCGTTATACTGAGAGTTTGGAGCTGGAACCAACCAGGAATACTGCAGTTGACGCCTTGTCCCATTTGATTGAGGCTTTTCTCTCCCGGAGGGCCGGGGATTTCAGCGATATGTTGGTGGAATCGGGTTTGCGGCTGTGGGGCCGGGCACTGGATGATTTGAAATCGGCTGCTTTTTCCACTGGTATGCGGGACAGTCTGCTGAGTGCGTCCACTCTGGGAGGCATGGCCATAGCCCACACCGGCACTACGGTTGTCCATGCCCTGGGTTACCCCCTCACCTTTTTCCATGGCATACCCCACGGCAAGGTCAACGGGCTGCTGCTGGCGGAATATCTCCGCTATAATCAGCAGCATGCCAAATCACGGGTGGCCAGAGTGCTAAAACTCCTGAACCTGAAAGATATCGGCGAATTCAAAGAACTGATGCAGCAGCTGCTGCCCTGTGAATTGAAGCTTGCGCCGGAGCAGATCAATGAGTATGGCATTGCCGCCAGCAGGACAAAAAATGCAAATCATTCCCTGGGCGAAGTCAGTTCTGAAATCTGTATCGAGATTTTGAGCAAGAGTCTGGGATGAGAGGGATCCCATCCTAATTTTTTGCCCCGGCCGGTCCGGACGGTTTCGCCGGTGGCGGAAGGCGCGTATAATGGAATATAGTGATCAGTTTTTCCAAAAAAGTGAATGTTGCGGTCATCAAATGAGGAACCCTTGCGAAACTTAACAACAGAAGATGGCGACACGAAGGTGGTTGATATTGTGAAGAAACCTACTGCTTTGCTGATGGGGCTGTTATTGATTGCTTTGGTGCTGAACGGGTGTATTATCCGGATTGGGATTGGGATCACGCTCGGCAGTGTTACTGCCTGGGTTTTTGAATCAACTGAACACCCTGAAAAAATCATGGTCATGTCATATCCCGATACGCCCACAGGATACTTGCCGTTAGGCAATGCCAGAGTCGAAGTACGGGATCAGTATACAAATGAGCTGGAGGCTTCTACCTATACAGACAGCGAAGGCTGTTTTTCCTTCAGCGATATCCCCGGCGGCAAGAAAAAGATTGTGATTTACCATCCGCGCTACAGCAGTATCACATATGAGATCCCCATCCATATCCTAAAAGGCATCAACATGACAACCTCAGAACCGGTTGTCCACTATGTGTTCATCGGGATTGACGAGTATCCATACATCAGGGTTCAGGATCCGGAGGTTCAGGATCCGGAGAGAGCGAACCTGGATGTTTCAGCAAAGGATGTAAATATGATGCGCCGCGCATTTGTCAAGGGCAACCGGATGGTCGGCAGTTGTCAAGAGCTGATTAACGACCAGGCTACGAAGGCCAGGATTTACAACGCGATCCGGAATGCCGCCCGGATTGCCAAACCCAACGATGCTTTAGTGCTCTACTTCTCCGGATATGCGGACTATGAGATTTATGCCGGTGGAGTTGCCCCACCGCTGGATCATCTTGTCCCGTATGACGGGACCAATTACGGCACTCCTGAACAAATCATGAATTCGGTGATCACCGATGGCGAGCTTGAAAGATGGCTGAGCCTGTTTCCCAACAAGAACGTGACAGTGATCCTCGATGTAGCCTATGCCGCGACTTTCATTGACGGTGTAGCCCGAGAGCAATCACTTGGGGAAATCGAACTATTGGCGTTGAAGAATAAGGGTTACACAGTGCTGGCAGCTACAGCTTCGGATGAGCGTAATATTGTCAATAAGGACAAGTACAGCCTGTTTACTTACTGGCTGGTCAGGGGAATCGAAGAGCTCCCCTACAAGTGGATCACAGCCGGCGACTTGTTTGACTATGCCACGTCAAAGATGGAGGAAGGAGACTTTCCCCAAACTCCAAAGTTGGAAGGCTCTGGGAATACACTGCTCCATGTGAAAAACTCATATTACTGGTAGGAGGTTGGCGAGATGAGATTGAAAGCTGTACCATTGGTTTTCTTAATAGTGTTGATTGCATCCCTGCCGGCTATGGCCCTTGACAGCAGGGCGCTGGCAGACTATGCTGAATCGCCTATGGCCATTGCCTGGCGGGAAAGGGACACGATCTATGTTGCCGTCGTTAATGAATATACATCCCGTTACCTGTACCGGATTGAGATTTATGACGCTCAGCGCCGGGATGTTCTGGCCCAGCGGGAAGTGCTTGTTCCAGGCAAGTCGATCCTGATTGAGAGTTTTGAGTCCCGCGACCTCAGGTACACACCTTACCCAATTAAGGAAGTAGGTATTTATGCCGAATTCTATGGCCGGAGAATCAAGATCCAAGATCATTCAATGTTCGTGGTCCAAGACTATCTTATACCCGCAAATGCTTCCTTTACGGTGGAAGTTGATCTTGAAGGCATCCAGAGGGGTGCTTCCAGCGGCAGGATCATGGTGGATAATGAGTATACCTTGTTTTACAACAGGCCACGCGGCAAAATCTCCGTCAGTTATGAACCAGGCCTTTACTATTACCATTCCAACATCATTGAATATCAGCCGCCCGGGCTTACCTTGACAATGCGGGCTCCATATCTTCGCAATGTCGATGTGTTGAGCTTCGAAGTCCGCCATCGCCCCACAGGCGTATGGCGTGAAGAGGCCTTCCCCGGCCCGGTGTTCATTGTCTACGGCAGCGAATATGCAGTCCTGGACAATACAGGGGGTGTGCGCTCATCCAGCGGCTCGAGTTCTCCCGACGGGGAATGGGTTACAAGATAGTAACTTGTTCCTGACGCATCTTACCCGCCAGTAACATATGTTGACAATGAAGGTTAGTCAAGTAGGGTACGAGGGAGGTAACTCTATGGGAAAAAGATGCTGCAAACTGGATGATCTGTGGATCTTTGTAATTGTGTTACTGGTGTTGATTCTTGTAGTCGCATTATTGCTCTAGACTATCACTTTAAAGACGCCTCATTGAAGGCGTCTTTTTTTGGGCAAGTACAAGGCGTACTCCAGCGGTGTCAAATACACTTGTTCCATAAGCTTGGGATCATCAAGCTCAGCATACAGCTGTTTGTCCGGTTTGCCGTTGATTTCGATAATCCACAGTTTGTTGGCGTGATCAAGGCCAAAATCAACGCTGAGCTCCGCCAGGTGCCCAAGCTGTTTTTCAAGCAGGCAGGCGGCTTTGATGCTGATTATTTCTGCTTCGCCCACAATTGCTTCAACGGGAAAGTGGTGGGCAGCCAGCAGTTGTCCTGCGGCCGCCACTTTTTGGTAGTAGTTGGTGATATACTGATCCGCCTGGGCGATTCTTGCAGTCAGTGCAGTGACCTGCCAGCGGCCGTACCGGTTTTTCTGCACCAGGGCTCTGAGATCAAACCGGCACCCATCCACTACCGCTAGATCGACAAACTCTTGAACAACCATTGTATAGGGAACCATCAGGATATGAAAAACATTGATGATTGCCTCTGTATAGGGCAGCGCAATCGGCACGGGCAGGGCTGATTTGACCAGCAGCCGGCCACCAGGCAGGAGAGCCAGGCGCCACAACCCCGAACCTTGGCGGCCAAGGCGTGGTTTGATCACAATATCCCCATGTTCGAGCAATGCGTGATGCAACGTGGTAATGTCGTATTCATAAGTCTGGGGCAAATGATCCGCCAAAACGCTGGCAGCAAGCATTTTGTAGACGATCCACTTATCCAACTGAGTGATCTGGTTGAAGACCTGGATCGGCGGCAAAAGTGAATTCAGACGGCTGATCAGCTGCTGGTTATGGGGGTACAAGCGGTTGTAGATTACCCGAGGGAGAGGCAGGCGCTTGAAATGTACTCCGTGTTTTGTCAGATAGAACCCGGCTGCTGTGTGCGTTTTCCAATCGATACCCTCCGGTGTGAACAACAGCAGCTTGAGTTTGAACCTGGCGGCAAGATCAGCGTAAGGCTCGCTTGCATGGTTGTCGGCCAAAATTCCCGTTGGATGTTCCGGATGCATGATGGAAACCGCCTTTCAATCACATAAAGATAGTCCCCCACTCTCAGCTCGCTTCATGCCCCAAATGAATACTCTAAAGAATGAAGGGGTGATTGCAGCCGCTTCAGTTTCTGGGTGGGAGGTGAACCACTTGACAGGTGCACAACAAACCTTCTTGATTTTCGTAGCTTTGGTTATCGTGTTTGCATTGGCTATCATTTTGTTAGCCTAGTAATGCGCTAAGCCGGAACCATCAATTCTTTGGGGGGTAGTGGGTTTGCTCACTACCCTTCAAAATAGGATCAGGTTACTAAGACATCTTGCAGTGTGTTTCAGTATAATGATGTAGGTTTAAGGAGGTGGAATCCTTGGGGACCAAATTAAGTTTCTTGAACATGGATACCCTGTCAATTGTCCTGCCTGCGGTCATGGCCTTGGCTCCACATATTAAGCTTGGGTCCGGGCTGAGGCGGGAAAAAGACCGGCTCCGGGCCAGAGACAGGGCTTACAAAGGCAAAAATGTGGAACCGGAACAGCAAACATCCAGTATCGATGCGCTGATGAAGCTGATCCCGGCCCTGACCACCGCTTTGCCGGCTTTAAAGGCTGCGGCAACCGGGGCTGATGACGCTTCTGCCCAGCAAGCCATTGAGCGTTTACAATCAGTGTTGTCCGGAAGCGGAGACAACACCGAAGAGCTTTCGACGCGGCTGATAGAGCTCTTACCTGAGTTGCTGCGAGTGCTGACAGAATTGAACAAAATGAATCCGGAGGCCAAAGATCCGAATCTGGAGCAGGTCAGTGAAGTCTTGACAGAAATCGTAACCGGAGAACAAACGGCAGTGGACGATGGCACAGAATGACAGTTGAATGAATGATAATCATTTAAAGGGCGATCATCCGGTCGCCTTTTTTATTTTGTGATCCTCGGCAGGTTTATGGTTGATGATGCAGAAAGATATGTTTGACTGGAAAGGTGGGTTAATCATTGGTACTGAGGCAGGATCCTTCCCACAAAAACACCCTGGTCTTAAGGTACCCCTCGTCGTGGTGGTCCAATCCATGGCGTGATGTTTTGCCGAGCGGCAATGGCTGTATCGGCGCTGCTGTCTATGGCGGTATTCACCGGGAAACTGTGCTCATCAATCATCATGGGCTATGGCACGGTGGGCTAAGGGACCCCCTTCCTGATGTCAGTGATACCCTAAGCCGGGTGCGGGTTTTGATGGATCAGAAACAGTATCACGAAGCCAACTGGATTCTGGCCAATGCGTTGAAGGAACAGGGCTACCAAAATCGTATGGCTTCACCTTTGCCTTTGGGTGATTTGCGTCTCAATATGGCTGTCAGTACGGGGTTTACCAACTACCGCCGCATGGTAAATATGGAAACTGGCGAGGTGTGTGTCACTTGGGATGAATGCGGCCGCCAATTCGAGCGCAAGCTCTTTGTTTCCAGAGCGGATAATTTGATTGCATACATAATAACTGGCGGCGGGCTCAACTGTTCTTTGAAATTGGGTATGCATGAACAAGATCATCCCAAAAGGGCTGAATACCAGGAGTCGGAAGCAGGCCTGGCGGATGATCAATACCTATACTATGCGGTACAGCATCCCGATGGGACTGATTTTGGCGCTGTGGCCAGAGTGATTGTGAATGAGGGTGAAACAGCTGCAGCTGATGGCTGGCTGGTTGTTAAGGGCGCGGCGGAGATTTTGGTGTTGATCAAAGTTTTTGTTTCAGGCCGGCGGCACAGAGCATGGCAGCGCTTGCAGCAGGAACTTGCGGCCGAAGCCCGTTCGTATCAGCAGCTGTTGGAGGCTCACTGTCAGATTCACAGCCGGCTCTTCAATGCGGTGAAGCTTGATTTGAAAAGCAGCCGGGGAAGGACGAATGAAGAGCTGCTGCTTGCTGCCTATGAGGGATCATGCCCAACGGAACTTGTGGAAAAAATGTGGGCGTACGGCCGTTATCTGTTTATTTCCGCTGCAGATGAGTCAAGTTATCCAATGCATATGTATGGACTGTGGGTTGGCTCCTACCGGGCGATCTGGAGTCATTATATGGCTAACGAGAATATCCAGATGATGTACTGGCATGCCCTGGGGGGCGGACTGGCCCACTTCATTCGAGCTGTTTACCAGTACTGTCATGGGTTGATGGAAGATTTTCGGGAAAATGCCTGCAAGCTATTTGGCTGCCGGGGGATCTTTATCCCTGCGGGGACTACGCCGCTTTCTGGGCTGCCAAGCCAGGTCGTGCCGGTTATCCTGAATTGGACAGGCGCTGCCGGCTGGTTGGCACAGCATTTTTACCAATACTGGCTTTACACCGGTGATGACACCTTCCTGGAGACCAAAGCCCTGCCCTTTATGCGGGAGACAGCACTGTTTTACGAAGATTTCCTGGTGGAAGGGGACGATGGGTATTTTCGGATCTATCCTTCAGTTTCACCTGAGAATTCGCCCCGCAATTATATCACCCCTGAGGCGCAAGCCCTGGGCCATCCAATGCCTACAGCCGTCAACGCCACGATGGACTTCGCCATTATTAAAGAGCTTTTAACGAACTTGATTGCCGGCAGTGAACATTTGGGCATTTACGATGCCGAGCGCGAAAAGTGGAGGGATATGCTGGCCAAAATACCACCCTACCAGATTAATGCGGATGGAGCAGTCAGGGAATGGATGGCTCCGGATTTTGAAGATAATTACAACCACCGGCACCTTTCCCATCTTTATCCGCTCTTCCCCGGCCATGAAATCACGCAAGACTCAGATCCTGAGCTGTATCAGGCCTTTTGCCATGCAGTGCAAAAGCGCTTGGCAGTGGGCATTGGCGATCAGACGGGATGGTCTTTGGCGCACATGGCCAGTATCTATGCTCGGCTGGAGGATGGCGACAAGGCCCTTGAGTGCCTGGAGCTTCTTTCCCGTTCTTGTTTGATCAACAATTTCTTTACGCTTCATAATGATTGGCGCAGCATGGGCATTACACTGCAGATGCCTTCAGCACCGATCCAGCTTGACGCCAACCTCGGCTGGGCTGCGGCAGTGCAAGAGATGCTGTTGTATGCTTCACCGGAGTTAATCAAGATTCTGCCTGCCTGTCCCGGCAAATGGGAACAAGGGCAGGTGGAAGGGCTGCGCTTCTGCACCGGCGCTGCCGACATCAGTTGGAACAGGGGGAAGGGTGAGCTAAAGGCTGTTTTGACAGCGGAGAGGCCGACACAGGCCAAGCTGAAGCTGCCGGAGGGTTATGGGGAGTATGAACTAGCCTGCAGTAAAGGGTCCGTACAGAGACTGGACAAGAGCAGCTGCTGGCGAATTGAACTGCCTGCAGGGGCACAACTGCTGGTCTGTTCCAAATCATAAAAAGGTTGAGAGGAGAATGCTGATGCCTAAGATCGCTTTCCTGGGGGCCGGAAGCACTGTTTTTGCCAAAAATATTCTTGGCGACTGTCTTTTAAGTCCGGTCTTGAGGGATTCGGAATTTGCTCTCTACGATATTGATCTGCAAAGGCTGCATGACTCGGAGCGGATGCTTAACGCCATTAATGCCAATTCCGGCAACTATGGGAAGATTGTGGCCTATATAGATCGCAAGGAAGCCCTCCGCGGCGCTGATTATGTAATCAATGCGGTTCAGGTTGGCGGCTATGAGCCCTGTACAGTGATCGATTTTGAAGTCCCCAAGAAATACGGCCTACGGCAGACTATCGGCGATACATTGGGGATTGGCGGGATTTTCCGGGCACTGCGCACTCTGCCGGTACTCTTTGATTTTGCCCGGGATATTGAAGAAGTTTGCCCTGATGCCTGGTTCCTCAATTACACCAATCCCATGGCGATCTTGACAGGCGCTTTGCTGAGGTATACTGGTGTCAAAACTGTAGGTTTGTGCCACAGTGTGCAGGTCTGCGCCAGCCACCTGCTGCGTTCGCTTGAGATGCAGGAAGAGGGAGTGCAGTGGACAATTGCGGGGATTAATCACATGGCCTGGCTTTTGGAAATAACGCGCAGCGGGGAGGACTTGTACCCGGAGATTAAAAAGCGGGCTGCAGAAAAACAGAAACAGGGGAAACATCACGATATGGTGCGTTTTGAGATTATGCTCCGCTTCGGGTATTATGTCACGGAATCGAGTGAACACAATGCTGAATACCTGCCATATTTTATCAAAAGCCAGTTCCCGGAACTGATTGAACGGTTCAACATCCCATTGGACGAGTACCCGCGCCGCTGTGTAAATCAGATCAAAGGCTGGGAAAAAATGCGGCAGTCATTGGTGGAGAACCCAAATTTAAGCCACAGCCGCACAAGTGAGTATGGTTCATACATCATGGAAGCGATGGAGGCTGACCAGCCTATCAAGATTGGCGGCAATGTGCTCAACCGGGGGATGATTCCCAACCTGCCGTATGAAGCATGTGTGGAAGTACCCTGCCTGGTTGACTCCGGTGGTGTTTCTCCCTGTTATGTAGGAAAACTGCCGCCCCAACTGGCGGCGTTGAATATGACAAATATCAATGTCCATCTGCTGACTATTGAAGCCTTTGCCACTTTGAAGAAGGAGCATATTTACCATGCAGCCTTGCTCGATCCCCATACCAGCAGCGAATTGACTATTGATCAAATCGTGCAGCTGTGCGATGACATGATTGACGCCCACGGTGATTGGCTGCCCAGGTTTAGATAAAAAATGTAAAAAATAAGCAGGGAAATGCGAATTAGATGTAAAATATAAACATATAGCTGAAATCGCGGTATCATTCAGCTTAAATTTATGATCGGAGGTAAATGAATGAGTAAGAAACACATGCTTTTGCTAGCTGCTGCTGTAGTTTTGGTTATCTGTTGGCCTGTCAGCGCTTTTGATCTTACGGAATTCGGGTTGCAACCAGCCGAAAACTATGATTTCGGCGGCGCGACTGTAACGATTATTTCCTGGACCAGTGACCGGATCCCTGGGTACTTCGAGAATTATCTGCCGGTAGTGGATCGGATAGCAGAAGCCGAGGCCGCTTTTAATTGCAAGATCGACTTTCTGTACACTCGCGAAATCCCTGAAATGAATTTCGCCCGGTTGTTGGCGGGCGAATCAGTGAACGACCTCTGGCATGTTCAGAACAAAATTGGTTATTGGGAGTTAGTTTCAGGCGGTGCAGTATACGACGTGTATGAGTTGTTGGGTGAAGAGTATTACGCCATGCTGCCGCCGAGCTTTATTGCTACCGAAGAGGCACTTAAATACGAGGGCAAGTATTGGGGAATCGGTACTATGGAGTGGAGGCCGACATACGGGTATCAAAACGATATCATGTTTGTGGCCTACAACAAAGATTTGTTTGAGCGTGAGGGGCTGCCCGATTTGTACGAACTGTATCTCGACGGTGAGTGGACCTGGGATATGGCTACAGAAATAGCTGTTAAAGCCACTCAAGACATCGACGGCGACGGTGTGGTGGATATCTGGGGCATTGTTGACGCCAGGCCGTGGGATCTGGCGGTGGCAAATGGCGCCACCATGACTAAGGTTGACGAAACCGGGCGGATTGTGTTTGCTGCTGATGAACCGGCATATCTTGAGGCTTTGGAGCAGTGCTATCAATGGTGGACTGAACTTGGCGTTCAGATGCCGAGCTATGGTTCGGGCGATTTGCGCACCGCATTTACAAGCGGAAGGGCTGCGATGTACTTCTCAGTATCTGCCTACAATTTGCCTGATCGGATCAACGACGTGGTGGATGACTGGGGAATCGTGCCGTTCCCGAAAGGGCCAAGCACTGATCGCCATCATTGGACAGTGCAAGCTTTGAATACAACTGTAATCCCCGTCAATGCCGAGAACCCTGAAGCCTTGGCAGCTTTGCGCTGTTTCCTCTGGCGTGAAGAAGACGTGGAACTCAATGACTTTCTTGCCACCCATGCCCACAGCCAACAGGCGGCTGAGGTGCTGCTGACGGCGAACAGGGAATGGGACGGCACAGCGTCCAGCTTGTTTCAGCCCTTCTCGGACGGCTACGGCCAGCTGACCCGCGATGTACAATCGGGAAGCAAGAGTGCCGCAGCGGCCATGGCTGAGATCAAGCCTGTGATTCAAGGAAGGTTGGACGATCTGTTTGGCCAGTAGAAAGAGGTGTTTGGGTGACTAGTGCATCGAGACTGGATCAGGTGCTGAGCCTGAATCGGGAAGAATACCGCCCCTTGGCCTTTTTTGGGATTAACATCGAACAAGATGATGAAAACATTGTGCAATGGGTGCGGTGGTGCAAAAAACAAGGTTTCGGCGGTTTTAACATTATCATCGGTTCCGGCTGCGAGGGCCGGGCACATGATGCCTGGATCGAAAAACTGCTCCATGCCTATGAAGTGGCAATCAGGACAGCCAAAGAAGTAGGCCTTGAAGTCTGGATTTTTGACGACTGGGGTTATCCGAGCGGTACAGCCGGGGGGTTGGTCTGTACCAACCCCGAGTTCCGGCTGAAACGGCTGGACATTGTCTATGACTGCCGGCTTTCAGTTGGGGAAACGGTATCCATTACCGTTCCCCAACGATATGTAGCTGCAGGAATCCTTCCGGCCCGGGGCCCTTACCAAGCATTGGAACTGCAGCCGGGCAGGAAGTTTACCTACCAGGCTGACCAGCCCGTGCGACTGCTCGTTGTGGGCTGGAATTATGATCCCCATCAGGCCAAGTCCAGCTGTAAGTCTTATCCCGGGGATCCGGCTATGTCCTGTATCGACATGCTCAATCCCAAGGCAGCCCGGCGGTTCATTGAGGTGATGCATGAGCGGTATTATGCCAGGTTTAAGGATTATATGGGCAGCGTAATCAAAGGCTTTTTCTACGATGAGCCCTTTCTGCCCTATCAGTTCCCCTGGACTGAGAAGCTGCCGGAAATTTTCAGACAGAAAAAAGGTTAT